>Ga0210074_1000363_pt1 | contig 16731 bp, 17 predicted proteins | sample China_Galinas_Co_FD_184860 | JGI IMG/M metagenome (GOLD analysis project Ga0210074, IMG submission 184860) | Wetland microbial communities from San Francisco Bay, California, USA, that impact long-term carbon sequestration -... | ecosystem: Environmental > Aquatic > Marine > Wetlands ... | reverse complement strand
AAGAAATCAACGACTTCTGCACGGTAAGCATGGCGCTGACCAAGACCGGCGCACAAATGCCGAGTATGACGGCCAACTGGAGAATAAATGCGGGGCGATGCCTGGACAGAAAATGGTACAGGCCTATGTGGCCGACCAGCAGAAATAGCGGCAGCAGCAAGACCAACACGGTTTCCAGCCGATCCGGTACGGGTAATATGGCTACACTCAGAAAAATGATGGCAAATACCAGTCCGCAATAGCCACCATACGTTATCCAGTCATTACTGATCCGGGTTTGACTATCAGCATTTTCTTGCATTTCGATCTCTCCTGTTTGTTGTGGGTTTATTGAAGATTAGCGGCCAGGACCGGAGGTCGAAACAGCGAAACGCGGGTTTGGGACGAAATTCCGCTGTGAGGGATGAATATCCAGCGCCAGGTCAGGTCTGTGCTGGAATGGTTCCCAGTTTTTGCAGGACAGACCCGGTAAAGGTGCGGGAAACCGGGACACTGCGGTCGGCGCCATCGACGCCCAGCTTGAGCCCGTGCCGGTTGCCGTGACAACTCCTTACCCGCAGCAGGTTGACTATGAATGAACGATGGCACCTGACCAGTACGGGTTCATCCAGACTGCTTTCGAGTCGTTTTAAACTGGTGCGAACCAGCGTTGCGCGGCGGATGCCCTGCTCTATGTAGACAATGGCCAGGTAGTTGTCCTGGGATTCCAGGTAAAGAAGGTCCTCCAGCGCGACCGAGACCTGGTCTTTCTGGTTGTCGGAACAAAAGTGCATCAGTTTCGAAGCGGGCGCCTCGAGGTGGATGGATTGCAGGCGGACAAATTCGGATTTCAGGGATTCATGGCGTATAAAAAAAATAAACCCGGCAATGGGTATTGAAATGAGCATGCTGATGTCCCGTATGAAGCCGAGGTAACTCGCCCACTTCAGATCATGCCACTCTCCCAGGTAGTTGTAATAAATAAACACGACCGTGGCGACCAGGATATACACCCAGGCCAGCCAGCCATAAAGCTGCAAACGGGTAAGCTGTTTGAGCAGTAGCGGTCGCAACAGGAACTCATTGACCGCCAGCGTGCCTGTAACCACCAGGCCAAAACTCGAAACAACCAGGACGAACTCCAGGCTGATGTGAAAATGGGGGTCGAAGTTGTTGACCCCGAAGGGTTGAAAGGCGAGCAGGAAAAGCACCATGAAAAGACTGATGGAAATAACAAAAATCCATTTATAGCGCGCAATATCAAAATAATGCGTGAGGTAATCTTCGGCCGGATTCACCCCGGTTGTGTCCACCATTGCCGTGTCCGATACTTGCCCGGGGCCCTTTTCTTTCATCGCCGCCAACCGGTTTACTCTGCCGCCTTACCTTTGCGCTTTACTCTGACCCTTCAACTTTCTGAGCCGGCTTCATGGCCTGGTCCAGCATTTCAATCAGCTCTTCCCGGCTGTAGCTGTATTCCTGATCCATGTTGAGTTGCACCAGTTCTTCGACCGCCTTGCCTATTGTCCATCCGGCCTGCTCCTGGTTGGGAACGACGAGGTAACGTCGTTTGGGCTTCGGATCGAACATGGCGTGCAGGGCGGCATTTGCGACCTGCATTGGGTCTCCGTCGGGTGTATCGCTCTCCTGCCAGCCTTTTATGCGGTCGTAAATTTCCTTGTAGGGAGAATCGGCCTGGTCGTAGCCCTGGCTTTGCATGCGCCTGATGACATTTTCACCAATACTCGACTCGTAATTACCGGGCTCGATGATGCTGACCTGAACACCCAATGGCTCCATTTCGACAGCCAGAGAATCGGTGAATGCTTCCATGGCATGCTTGCTCATACTGTAGGGACCAAACATGTTTCCTGAAAGAATGCCTGATATGGACCCGGTTGTGCTGATGCGCCCCTTTGCTGCAATGATCAACGGCGCAAAAGCCTGGGTGACCTTCACAGGCCCGTACAGGTTCACATTCATCAGCCACTCCAACTCGCTCATGGGCACTGCGGCGAGCGGGTAGACTACGGCCACACCCGCATTGTTGATCAGGCCATAAAGGCCACGCCCGGCCCCGGTAATGGTGGCAACGGCTGCATCGATCTGCTGCTGGTCGGTAACATCGAGTCGCACTGCCTGGATATTTTCGATGGCATTCAACTCAGCAATATCCTTGTCTTTTCTCGCCCCGGCGTAAACAAAATGACCTTTCGATGCAAACAATTCAGCCATGGCCCGTCCCAGGCCTGTGCTTGCACCGGTAATCAGTACGGCTTGCTGTCCGGTGGGTGTGGCTTCATCTGCGAAACTGGCCGGAACGGCCAAAGCAAAAAGAATGATCAAAAGGGTCAGATTAATAAAACGTCGAATCATGGAGCGCTCCTGCCAGGTATGGCTTGATATGTATCGGAAAAGTGTGCTGTTCGCATCATCGTGCAATTCTGGCACATGGAAAGGCAAAAGCGAAACGCAGGGTGGGAGGGGGTAAAGTGACGGGGTCAAGGCGGTGGCATTGCCGTGATTAACTTCTGCTCCAAGTTTTAGCGGATTTTCTTTGTCTGACCTTTGTGGTCTACTGTAAATCTAATCCAACTCAATCCGGAATTACTAATAATGATAAAAAAGGGTTATTTGGGCTATGTACATAGCTTTCGTGGTTTTGCCATTCTTAATATTGTCGCGATCCATGCCTTCGCGTTTGCACTGGTTGTACCGTTAAATTTTGAGGCGGATCGCACTGCACCCATGTATGTTCTGAATGAAATGCTGTTCCACGACAGCACACTGTATTTTGCATTGATTTCAGGCTTGCTTTTCTCATCCATCCTGCACTCGCGTGGTTACCGTCGCTTTTATCAGAGCAAATTACTGTACGTACTAAGTCCTTATATTGTCTGCACGGTGATTTTCTCAATGATGCGTTGGAATGATCTGGGCACAGGCCTTTTGGCCTTGCCATCCGACACTTCCGACTACCTGGGCTCAATTCTTCCCAATCTGCTAAGTGGAGAAGCGCAGTTTACCTATTGGTATATCCCGGTTTTGTTTTTCATGTATGCCATCACGCCACTGCTGGGCAAATTAACCAGGGCAAGGTCGTATGCCGCTATTCCCGCCTGGATCATAATGCTTTTACCATTGGTGTTCTCGCGTCCTGTGTTCGAGGAAGGAGTGAACCAACTCAATGCTGGCACCCTGATTTACTTCACCGGCGCATATACCGTGGGACTCTACCTTGGCGAAAAACTGGAGGCGCGCCTGGATTACATCGCGTTGCATCTCAAACCTCTATTTGCAGTGGCCGTTTTGACCTCGGTGCTTATTGCTGTATTGATGTTTGCGGGAATCAACCGGTTTGGCTTCTTTTCTCTGCAGGAGTCGTTATTTTATGTGCAAAAACTCTGCATAGCCGCCGTTATACTCCTGTGGTTAAGGAGTCGTACGGAGAATCAACCGCGCTGGATGACCGTCTTCGCCAACGAGGCCTTTTCCATCTACTTTCTGCATGTTTTCATGATTGCGTTGCTGGCTGATATATTCTGGGTGGCTATACGTAACCCGGATTTTCAACCCTTTAGCATCTACCTGAGCGGTTGGATTTATTTCGCCTTTGCACTGTTTATGAGTATGTCAGTCGTGTACCTGGTGCGATTACTTTTTGGAAAGTATTCCCGGATGCTGATTGGAAGTTAAGAGAAAAAAGGGGCCAATTGCTGGCCCCCCCATGTTCAGTTCTGCCGGTAAGCGGCTTCAGCCATAGTTGGCAGCTACGAAATCCCAGTTGACGAGTTTCCATATCTCACCAAGGTACTTCGGACGCGCGTTACGGTAGTCGATGTAATAGGCATGCTCCCACACGTCGATGGTTAGCAGCGGTTTTTTGCCGTCACGCAACGGATTAGCGGCATTCGATGTGTTGACAATCGCCACGCTGCCATCTTTGTTCTTGACCAGCCAGGTCCAGCCAGAGCCAAAATTACCCGTGGCCGACTTGATGAAGGCTTCCTTGAATGCGTCAAATGAACCGAATGCCTTGTTGATCGCAGTTCCGAGCGCACCGGTCGGCTCACCGCCACCGTCCGGACTCAGACCGTTCCAGTAGAAGGTATGGTTCCAGACCTGGGCTGCGTTGTTGAAAATGCCGCCGTCGGCCTGCATGACGATGTCTTCCAGCGAGGCATTCTCAAATTTCGTTCCCGGCACCAGGTTATTCAGGTTGGTAACGTAAGCCTGATGGTGTTTACCATAATGAAAGTCGATGGTTTCCGCGGAGATCACGGGCTCAAGTGCGTCTTTGGCAAATGGCAGTGGGGGTAGTACATGCGTCATGATAAAGCTCCTTTGTTCATACTGATTTACAGTTCTCTTTCTTATATAGGGATGATGGTGCCGCCAATAAAGGGGGGCTATTGCAAAATTTCATACTTAATTCACTGTCGAAGTAAGTCTTTCACCCGTTCATGGGGGGGCGCTGGGGGCCAGGGCACCCTTCCTGAATGACCAAAATTAAGGCAGCAGTTTTTCAAGTAGCGCCGTGGCGTCAGCGCGTGTCATATAGCGGGGTACGCCATAAGTGCCGTGGGCCTCGGCAAATGCACGGTCAATGATCTTGTCGAAATCTTCACGCCTGAGTTCCTTGACGGACGCGGGGATTTGCATATCTGCATTGAGTTGCCGGATCCGCGCGATGAAGGCATCCGCCAGTTCTGCGTCTGACGCACCGCTCTTGCCGGTATTGGAGATACGGGCCAGCCCGGCCAGGCGGTGGGCACAGTTCGGTTTGGAGAATTCCAGCACGTAGGGCATCACGATGGCATTGGCCAGCCCATGCGGCACATGGTAAAGACCGCCGAGCTGGTGAGCGATGGCATGTATATAACCGACTCCGACACGTGTGAAGGCAAGACCGGCCATGCAGGCCGCCACCGCCATACGCTCACGGGCTTCCAGGTTCTGGCCGTCCGTGTAGGCGATGATAAGATTGCGCATGATACTGGCCGTTGCAATGCGCGCCAGTTCATCGGTTTCGGCCGTCGCAAGCGTGGAGACGTAAGCCTCTACCGCATGCGTCAAGGCATCCATTCCCGTGGGCGCCGTGATGAAGGGCGGCAGCCCAACCATGAGCCTGGGGTCAAGCGCGACCATGGCCGGCACGGTTTTGGGATCGATAATGGCATATTTGATCTGCGCGGCCTTGTCCGATACCACGGCCGCGATGGTTACTTCGGCCCCGGTTCCGGCGGTCGTTGGAATAGCGAAAAATGGCAGGCAACGCTTGCGTGGCAAGGAATACAGCCAGACCCCGGTGAGCTTGGATGGATGACAGTTGTTGGCATGGCTAAGCAATATCGCCTTTGCGCCATCGATTGACGATCCGCCGCCCACGGCCAGCACGGCATCGGGTTTGAATTCTTTTAGGCGTTCGACGCCCTCGAGCACCAGTTCGTAGCCCGGATCGGGTTCAATCCCGCTGAACACCTTTACCTCGACCTGGCTGGTTTTCATCAACTCGATGAGCGGGTTCACTATTCCCAGTTGGAGCAATTGCCCATCGGTAATCACCATTACCCGTTTTACGCCAAGACCGATAATCTCACGCACCAGTGACAGGGAGGCGTCAGGCCCTACGAAAGTAAAGGGTTTGGGGAATTTCAACACATGCCCTGCCAGGCCGAAGATTCCAACCCTGATGCGACTTAAGAGATACATTTGTTAAATTCCTCGAGATAGATTTTGCCCCTGTGAAGCGGGCCTTTGCTCATCATTTTCCGTGCTGATCGAGCACTCAATGAGCATCTTGAAACTATACATCAAAGCAGGCTTGCGTGGTGCTGAATTGGGCCTAAATGGCGCAAAAATCGAGCTGTATCCAGGGTGGGATCTGACCCGGACCTCCAGTCATGAAGTCCAGTGCCTCAATCGGCAATATGCGCCCCCAGATCACGCAGTAACAATTGAAACTCCGGATCCTGGTGTAACAGTTCAGGTGCGACCTGAATCAACTGGTCCACCTCTTCCCGGGGAAGTTCCAGTGTGGTCGGGATAGACTGGAATATTTCCCGTCTTGCCGGATCCTCTATCGCGTCAAAGTTCACGTGTATCAGGTACATGTCGAATTCCACGGACTGTTTGTCGCTGTTGTTTTCGAACGTGCTCAAGCAACTGCTGGACACTTCATCGTGACAGGCTGCACCCAATTCCACCTTTTCACACAATGACCTGGCATGCTCATTACAGGCTTCCTTTACAAGGCGTTTTTCATCCAGTAAATCACGGTTGTCACGCACATTTCGCTTGATCAGATTTACGGTTTCATAGGAATAGTTCGTAATGGGCCACGACGCGGCGGTATTTATCGAGCTTATTGCGCTGGGTGGTTTGGCTTTCAGGTCGCCCTTGAAAAATGTCTTTGGTTTGGCATTTACCATGATGACAACAAGCTTATCAATGGTGCCGTCTATGACCGAATCGAACTGGTTTGTCAGCTTAAACGCAAGCTGGGGCGTTCGGATTCCTATATTGTCTGAAATACCGCTGTCCAGCAGGTGTATATAGGGGCGCTTGTCTATGGCTTCATAGCTGAGAACATCCCACGCGGCTGAATATAACATTGGATCTGCATCTGCTCCGGCGTTTATCGCGTTCTGCACCCAGGCAGGTGTGATATAGCCGCAGCGGCCATCGTTGTAGTTTCTAAAAGTGACAGGTGTAAAATATGGAGTGAAAGCCATGGATGCGGTGACCGCCCGGGCAACTGAAACCTGTGACAGGTCCGAGCAGATCAGGTCAAAATAGGCCTGTACAAATGAGAACTGTGAACCGATCCCCATATCGGTCGTATTGAGTATGATAATGGGGCGTTGTTGCTGCATATCTGCAAAGGTATGCCCGTTAAAGACATGCTTGTCGAAATATTCAGCGATCAGATCGCCGCGGCTGAATTTGCCCGACGCCATGCGCGACCACTCGACCGGATTCACGAGTCTTCTTTTGATTTCTTTTTCGAATTGCCGGTACAAGACATCGACCGCAAAATTATCCAGGAATGGCCCCTTGCCAAACAAACCGTAGTAGGCGGCGGGAATACTTGATGCGGAGGAACTGCTGATGAGGTCCAATTCATCAAGCAGGCTGCGATTGTCAGCACCGAACTGTACGCGATCCAGATACTTGATTACGCCATAGTCCAGCGCCGTGGCACGCAAACCACCACCGGAGAGACTCAGCACCACGAACATCTCATCCGTGTTCTTCTCAGCCAGCGTCCTGTTGATCATCCGGTATCCGACGTTATCATCGATATGACTTAGCGGGGGGTTGACCGGGTAGCTGGCACAACCGCTGCTCAGTATGAGAACCGCAAAAAAAACGCATTCAAAAAAATGATGACGCATCTGCTTTTGTGCCATTAATGATTTGCTGCTCATGGTAATACACTGACACCACCAACTCCCAGACCCGGGTTCAACACTCGGTCTTAATCCACAAACCCGGCATTCGCCAGGTCAGCGTAATGTGACAGAACATTGCTATGTCTGTTACCCCAATCTGAGCACCAAATTCTTTTTGCCAATACCCTGACTATACTTAAATGGATGAAGCCGCACTAATGCACTTCGCATTCAATTGACTCAAAAGGTGAAAAAAATGAAAAAACTATTCTTCTTGCTATTGTTGCTGTCGCCAACACTTGTCTCTGCTGAATACATGGACGTGATCAAGTTTAAGCTCACGGATAAATGTTCATTTACCGAGTACCTGGCGATCGCGCATGACTTCAACACGCAGTGGGGAGAAGCCAATGGCTATACCACCAAGATAGCGATGCCGTTGGAGAGCGAAGACCTCGAGTCAATGTACTGGATTGGCACAACCAAGAACGCCGCTGCTTTTGGTGCGGCATGGGATACCTGGCGGGATTCGCTAGGTGACCCGGATTCCGTACCGGCCAAGCTGTTGGCGCGCTTCCAGGTCTGTTCCGAAAATATCACAAGGCATGGCTACGATATTTATTGATTGTATAAATTCGGGGTCGGTGTGCAAATTTTTACCCTGACCTCGAATTTTCTAAAAGTCTCAAAAGCGAGAACCATTCATGACTGAATTGCACCCCCGCCTGGCGGCTGACTGTATCCGCCTGGGACGCTTTTCCCTGTGCCACTTGCTGCTGATGAATGACTCCAGCTACCCCTGGTTTATCCTGGTGCCGGATCGTGACGGTGTTCGCGAGATTTATGAACTCGAGACGATGGATCGCGGGCAACTACTGGATGAATCCTGTCGCCTATCAGAATTTCTTATGAGCAGCTTTAAGGGTGACAAACTCAACGTCGCGGCGATCGGCAACCTGGTTCCGCAGCTGCATATACACCATATCGTTCGGTACCAGTCAGACCGGGCCTGGCCGATGCCGGTTTGGGGGAAGTTTCCGGCGATAGCCTATAGTGATGCTGCGGTGGCCGAGATCAGGTTGAGAATTGCCATCGCCGCCTTTGACGATTTTAAAGTCGCAGCCAGCGATTAAACCTGACACCATAATTTCGATATTTACCAGTCGCTTATATTATTATAGCGATATGAGAATATTGCTGATCCTGTCCACGTTATTTTTCTGCTCTGAACTGTGCGCGCAATCGTTTGATGGTCTCAGTGATGACATTGCCAATGGCGATTACGGCAACCTTAAAGCCGTGTTGATTTCCCGTCATGGAGAAATCATTTACGAAGACTATTTCCGCGGCAATCATGTCAATGACCTTCAATTGCTCAATTCGGTCACGAAGAGTGTCGGCTCCGCCTTGATCGGAATTGCGAACCGGCAGGGAAAGATCCAGGTTGATGATGGATTAGCGAGGTTTTTCAATTCACTCTACCCGATGAATACCGGGAGTTTTAGCAACAAACAGGCGATCACCGTGGAAGATGTACTGCAGCAGCGTCACGGTATTCTCTGGGATGAATGGACCCTCGATTACCGGGATGCGGACAATCCCACGAGTCAGATGATCAACTCGGGTGACTGGTACCGATATGTGCTGACCACCCCGGTCGATGCCCAACCGGGCGAGAAGTTCGCTTATAGCACCGGCGTGTCGACGCTGATGAGCCGCATGATTCGCTCGACCACCGGTATGAGTCCGCGCAACTTTGCCATGGCGCAATTGTTCGGGCCATTGGGTATCAGCGATATCCATTGGGAGGGCTGGAGTGCCGGCGGCAGGGGCACCGGTCTGACCGACTGGCCGAACCCCGACCAGGATGAACCGCTGGGTTTTGGCATTTGGATGAAGCCCCGCGATATGCTTAAATTTGGCGAGCTTTATCTCAATGATGGTGTTTATGAAGGCCGCAGGATTTTGGATAAAGAATGGATTGACGCATCCTGGAAAACGTACAGCAATCCTGAAAACACGGAGCTGTTCACCATCCCTGGTTCCGGTTATGGCTACCAGTGGTGGATCACCCGCTTGACAGACACACGTGACCGCAGCTTTTCGGCGTACTATGCCAACGGCTGGGGGCACCAGTTTATCCTGGTCATACCCGAGCTCGACCTGGTGGTTGTCAGCGTGGCGGATGACTACGATTATGACGGCCCCGGCATCGGTGCGATCCTGAGAACAACTGTTTTTCCGGCCTTAAACCCTGTATTGGATAATCGTTTCAACGGTGCGTGGTACGACCCGCAAACCGACGGCCAGGGTTTGACACTGGAGGTTCTCGATGGTGGCAACAGGTTGACGGGGTTCTGGTATACCTATGGTGATAATGGCACGAAGCGCTGGTTTATCTTCAGTGGTGATATCAGCGATGCCGTCGCGGATGTCAGCATTATTCAGACCAGTGGTGGTGCGTTCCTTCAGCCTGATCCGGTTACGGAGAGCGAATGGGGCAGCGGCCGTTTCACCACGGTGGATTGTGAACACATCAACTTTGAGATCACCTCTGCCGAGGTCAGCACTGCTATTGCATTGACCCGTATTACCGGGATGTGTAACTAAGTATAGTGTCATCCCTGAAAATGCAGCCTATTTTCAGAGCCCCCAATTGGCTTGGGATGACTGGCGGAATGGTCCGGTCCGTAACCGCTGGTGTTCTGGGAGTAATACTCTATACGTCCAGCGCTTTGTCTTCTGAGCTGCCTGTATCCGAAACCTCTGGTGAAGAGTTTGCGGGTAGCGATCCGGTTATTTCCAAATTGATGCCGGAACGGGCGCATGGCAAGGGCTTCAAAATGGTGTATTGGGCAGATACTCCGCCGGATGTTTTCTGGCGATTTAAAACCAATTTTGATAATCAGCTGGTATTGAGTAACAAATATATTAACTCCCACCGGCTTGTCAGCCGCGAAGGTAACCGGGTGGTCACAGAAACTGTGTACTCCTACAAACCCAAAGCGGTTTTTAGATGGCAAACCACGGTGTTTCCGGACCAGTACCTTCTCAAGTATGAGCTGCTGAACCCGCAAGAGTGCGGTCAAGAATATCATTATGGCCATATTCAACTGGAGGCCGCGGGCACCGGGACCCGTGTTACCCAGGTCGACTATTTTGATTTTTTTGGTGTTTCCCTTTGGGTGAACTATCCGTTCAAAGGAGGAATGTCTCAATTTCTTGAATATACAGCCCGTTGGGAACAACAATTCATTGCGGAATTTGGGCACCAATATCAACAATGATACCGGCAAATTCAGTATGCGACTGAGAAGCGCTGCTGCACGAACCGTGCGTTCTCGACCTCGTCAATTAACGCTACGGCAAAGTCCGCCCGGGAGATTCTGCTCCTGCCGCCCGGGCTTTCAAGTAATTGGTCGCCACCAATCCGAAATATCCCGGTGCGTTTGCCGTTGGTGAAGTTTTTGGCCGGTGTGGCATAGCTCCAGTCTACGTCGGTCACCGATCTCAGGTATTTCAGTGTCAATACCTGCGCTTCGATTTCCGTCTGCAGGCCTCTGGGTATGAACACCATCGGCAGGGTATCGGCATAAATAACACCCGGTTTCACTTCGAGTGATCCCGAGCCACCGACATGTATCAGGCGCGGTGCCGATTCACCCAGGTCACGCAGTGCGTTAACCACATTCTCCACCGCGATATATTGAACGGCATCATGGGGATCTTTCGATTTACCCACAACACCGCGAACAGAGGTGATGACAACGTCCTGATCAATGACCAGGCTGGCCACACTTTCGGGATCAAGCACGTCACCCTTCACAGCCGACAGATTGTCATGGATCAGCGTGATGCGGGAAGGGTCACGGGATACAGCGGTCACAATATGGCCGCGGTTCAACGCCTCAATGACGACCTGGCTGCCCACTTTTCCCGTTGCTCCATAGACGAGAATTTTGAAGCTCTTCGATGCTGTTTCCGCTGCCACTTGAGCAGAACCCAGCAGCATGCTGAGCGTCAGGATGGCAGAGCAAAGGTGGAACAGTAATTTCCGCATTGGTAATTCCTTCGCCAAATGGGGCCAGGTAACAATTTCCCGTTTGTGGATAATAATAACGACCGCGAAAGGAGCCGGATACATTCAAATAATCATATCCGGCTCTTTTTTGGGATTGTTCAGGAACCGATAGGTATCAGGATTTCATTCCGGCGCATAAACCACGGTACAAATGGCGCATTGTAGCGGGCCCAAACGGGTTCACCCGTGGGCTCAAAGTTTTCTGCCTCGATCCATTCCAGTAATAATGCCAATTGCTTCTCATAGGCCTTTTCACTCCAGGTGCCCGAGTAGCGAATGGCCGCAGCGCGGTAGGCAGGAACTTCCCTGAGTACGACAGATGGGTCGTCAGGTAACGGAATGCTGTCCATCGTATAGGAAGCGGGCATCATGAAACTGACCGCCCAGCCTTGATCTGCTTTGCGCTGCCCGACCGGTGCAGTCATTGCGATCTTCTCAGGCTCGGGTTTTTGAGTGACCGGAGCGGTCATGGCAATCTTGTTACGACCGGTATTATCGCCAGAAATGTATTTGAATAACTTTCGAAAAGCGCTGCTCGAGGCGTTTTCAAATTCACCATTGACGATCACTTCCGCAACAATGGAAGGCGCATACTCCCGAATTTCAAGCTTGTCCTGTTGCATGGAAACGGTGTATTTTGCTTCTTCTACAGCCATTACATTTTCTGTCATCAGGGCGAGCAAAACTGCTGCCACGGTTATGCCGGTGATTCTCATATGTTACTCGCTTAATGCCTGCTCTATGGCGGCCACCAGCTTGTCATCATAGGGTTGTGTACGTGGACTGTACTCTGAAATCAGCACACCATCACGCCCGATCAGGAATTTGTGGAAATTCCAAGTGGGATAGGTACCCGAGGATTCCGCAAGCGCAACAAAAAACGGATCCGCGTCATCCCCTTTAACCGTTGTCTTCTCGAACATCGGGAACTCGACGCCATAGGTCAGCCGGCAGAATTCCTCGATTTGACCTTCGGTGCCGGGTTCCTGGCCCATAAAATCATTGGACGGAAAACCCAGTACCACCAGGCCATCTTTTCCATATTGGTCGTAAAGTTTTTCGAGCCCGTCGTACTGTGGCGTATTGCCGCACTTGGAAGCCGTGTTCACGACCAGCACGACTTTCCCGCTATAGGCCTCGCACAAATTAACCTCTTCAGTTGAGGCGAGCCGGCGAAAGTCCTGATCCAGAAGTGCGCTGTCGCATGCCAGGGCTGGCACGCTGGCGGTTAAGACTAAAAGAGCTAAAAGCGTTTTCATCGTTGATTCCTGACTGTTTAGTGGTTGTGTATACAATATGTACACTTTAAATACGGTGTTTTAATAACTAATAGCAAGCTATTTGATTTTTATTGTATAGATAATGTATAATAAAATCCATATTTATATTTTCAATCAAATCCTGGACAATAAGACATGCAACAGCGATATAAATTCACAGGTCAAACACCATCGTGCGCCATCATCAACATCCGAAATTTGCGCCTGCGGACATTGATAGGTTTTAACCCTGAAGAAAGGGAAAAAAAGCAGGATGTTGTGCTCAATATCGAAATCAAATACAGCATCGATAGCTCGGTGCTGCAAGACAGTGTTGAGGATGCCCTGAATTACAAGGACATTACGAAGAAGGTGATCGAGCATGTCGAGCATGGCCGGTTTCTGTTACTCGAAAAACTGGTGTCCGAGGTACTGGCCATATGCAGTGAGCACCCGAGTGTTCGTTCCTCAAAGGTTACGATTGACAAGCCCCATGCTTTGCGTTTTGCAGATTCCGTATCGCTGACACTGGAGCACAATGCTTCACAGGCGAGCGTCCACTCATTCCTGGAGAAAGCGTCATGAGTGTTAACCCCATTCATCTTAAACCTCTAAACACCAACATCGAAACCGCTATTGACGGCGTCTTGCTAAGCCCGGAAGCGCTACTGGTTCGTGACACCCTGATGAAACATGGTCTGGAAACACCCATGATCGAAACCGGCCTGAGCGCGGACGAGAAATACAGGCGAATAAGTCATCAGATGGTCCAGGTGCTGGAAACACTCGGGCTTGATCTGACCGATGACAGTCTTGCCGAAACGCCACACCGTATCGCCAAGATGTACGTTCACGAAATTTTCTCCGGTCTGGATTACCGGCACTTTCCAAAGCTGTCCCTGATCGACAACAAAATGGGTGCAAACGAAATGGTGAAGGTCCGCAATATTGACCTCACCAGTACCTGCGAACATCACTTCGTGACCATCGATGGTGCCGCCAAGGTTGCCTATATCCCGAAAGACACCATCATCGGTTTGTCCAAGATCAACCGGATCGTGCGCTTCTTTGGACAGCGCCCACAGGTACAGGAGCGCCTGACCCGCCAGATTCTGGTGGCGTTACAGGCCTTGCTTGGTACCGAGGACGTGGCGGTCAGCATCGATGCGACGCATTACTGTGTCAAGTCACGCGGAATAATGGACTCCAACTCGACAACCAGTACAACCGCACTGGGTGGGTGTTTCAAAGAGAATATTCATACACGGGCTGAATTTCTGAATCCATAATTTCGGGGGGCAAGGTAAAATACCGGGGCATTTGCGGAAGAGAGGCCAGCGTTCTTTTCGGGACCTGTTGCCACTATCCGGTAATGTTCAATCACCGGAGGAGGATCAATTGACCGTTCGATACAAATACCTGGCGGCAGATGATTTTCCGATGGCCCACACTACCATGGTCGAAGCGTTTGCGGACTATCACGTGGACATGAGCTATATGACCCGGGAACGCTCCTGGCTCAGAAACATAAAGAGCGGTGTGCACTACGACTGCTCCGTGGGTGCTTATGATGGCAATAGAATGATCGGCGTTACCTTCGTGGGTCTGGATGACTGGCAGGGTAGAAAGGCAGCTTTTGATGCGGGCACGGGAATCATCCCCGGGTTTCGCGGACAAGGCATTGCAAAAGCCATGTTTGAATTCATTCAACCAAGGCTTGAAGAGCGTGGCATTCGGAGGTTTCTGCTGGAGGTTCTGCAGCCGAATATAGCGGCGATAAACGCCTACACAAAGACAGGGTTCAAGATCACCCGTGAGTTCGCCTGCTATGATTTGTTACCCGGGTCATTTGTTGCAGACAACCTGGCCAGCGGTGACTTTGAGGTAAGGGTTATCGATCGAAGCAAAGTGCAGGACTTTAAAATGCTGGCAGATTGGCAGCCGTCCTGGGAAAACAGCTTCGCCGGTATGGATCGCATACAGGATGAGCTAATCAGGCTGGGTGCCTTCTGCAAAGATCAATGTGTAGGCATATTGGTTTTTTATCCATTGTTACGCTGGATCATGTGCCTGTTAGTGATCGAAGATTTTCGTCGTCAGGCTGTTGCTTCAACCCTGGTGAAAGCGCTGATGGCAGATTTGCCCGGTGGCGTGGACATCGTGAAGATCAATAATATCGATCATTCGGATAAGGCCATGCTGGCATTTTTCGAGAAGGCCGGTGCGCAACATGTGATCGATCAGTTCGAAATGGAATACAGGTTCTGAAAGCCGGTACCAGGGTCATTTCAATGTTTTGTAAAAATTCAGGGAGTTCTCATAGTGATTGAAGTTGTAGGAATATCAGGTAGTTTAAGACAAAAATCGTACAATTCTTTGCTACTCCATGCAGCGATGGAACTCGCGCCCGAAGGCATGCGGATCAGGCCGGTTTCAATCGATTTGCCACTGTACAACGAAGACCTCCGCGAGCAGGGTTATCCTGCGCCGGTCAGTGAATTACGCTCACAGCTTGCGGGCGCAGACGCCATCCTGATTGCAACACCCGAGTACAACTACTCGGTACCGGGGGTTCTGAAAAATGCCATTGACTGGGTATCGAGACCACCCGACCAGGCATTCGATAAAAAACCGCTCGCGATCATGGGTGCATCACCCGGCCGTTTTGGTACGGCGCGTGCGCAATACCACCTGCGTCAGACTTTCGTGTGTCTGAATGCCAGGGTGCTGAACAAGCCGGAGGTCATGGTCGGTGGCGTCGCAGGACTTTTTGATGAAAACGGCCGGTTGACCGACCAGTCTACCCGCGAACACGTGGAAAAACTGCTGATAGCACTTGCCCAACTGGTTAATGAGCATCCCCGCTAGTCAAATAGAGGGGTCTGACCCACTTAATCCGCTGATCAAGTGTGTTTTTCACCCCTTCAGGGGGGGCGCTGGGGTGGGTAGTTCCTGCCGGGACTCGCTCAAGCACATCCTGTGGCGCTCGGTACTCGGCTTTGGCCCAGGCCACCCTCTCGACCGGTTCCCGGTCTCACCTTGCCTGCCTCGTATGGCCCCGGTAGGAACTACCCACCCCAGCTTCAGCCGACCGCAGTGCACCTCTATCAGAAACCAGTACTATCCGTGCAGCCACGTAGCCGAGGGTGTGCAGTACCTTGCTTCAGGACCGTGCGAGACAGGAGTCGAGCCCGAGTCCCCATGGACGGGTTCACGACGAGTCCTGAAGCAAGGTACTGCACACCCTCGGCGTCCTGACCGCATTGTCTTTTTTGCTATTTACAACGTTTAAATATCTTCGTTCAAGCAGGATTGAAGTATGATTATGCTATGAATTACGTACTCATTTTTGAGAACGGCCATATGCGAAACGCTGCCTGTGCTGCAGATTTTCTATTCCACAGCGTAGCTGTTTGAGAGTTAAAGTCCTTGAACTCCAATGCAACTGATCCGGGTGGAAACGTACCCCTGAACTATCAGAGTCTGAAGGCTCGCCAACGCGAAACCCGCGACAGGTTTCCCCACTCCTTAGCCCTGCGCGTCCACCGTGCTCTCAGCTGGTTAAAAAGGGCCGAGCAGGAAGTTGAAGACCACGATGCCAGGTTTATTTTCCTTTGGGTGGCTTTCAACGCAGCTTATGCAAACCAGGTTCCCGACCGCCAGAACGCTTCAGAGCGGACACTGTTCCAGGGATTTTTGGGCCGGTTGATTGATTCCGATTCAGAGCGCTTATTGTATGAACTGGTGTGGGAGCGGTTTTCCGGCGCGATCCGCCTGATGATCGACAACCAGTATGTCTTTCAGCCCTTTTGGGATTTCAATAATGGCCAAATGTCAGAAGAAGCATGGCTATTGGCATTCCAGAAGAGCAAGGCAGCAGCGCGCCGGGCACTGGGTGACATGGACACCCAAAAGGTCATGGGGATCATGTTCGACCGGTTGTACACATTGCGCAACCAGTTACTGCATGGCGGCGCCACCTGGAACAGCAGTGTCAACCGCCGCCAGATCTCGCAGG
>Ga0210074_1000361_pt1 | contig 16757 bp, 15 predicted proteins | sample China_Galinas_Co_FD_184860 | JGI IMG/M metagenome (GOLD analysis project Ga0210074, IMG submission 184860) | Wetland microbial communities from San Francisco Bay, California, USA, that impact long-term carbon sequestration -... | ecosystem: Environmental > Aquatic > Marine > Wetlands ... | reverse complement strand
TTGTTTTTCATTTGCTTTATCCATGTGAACGTGACTTTTGATTGCACCAACAAGCGTTGAAATACGGGTTGATGCTTCCGTGAGATCTTTGATAATTCTCTGAGAACTCAAAAGATTTTCTATCCATAGTAATATCTGAACAAGTTCATCCTTTGGAACATGAACAGAAAGACTTTCAAGCTCTTCCCCCTCAAAACCAGCTTCCGTAAAAGTGGCCACTACTTCTTGGTCGGCTGGCAATCCTTTATCTTCAAGCCAGTTCATAAGTTCGTCTTCTTTGTTCATTCGTTGTAAAGCAGTAAGGTTTTGTTTTGGGACTTTTTCTTTTAATTCAATCTTATCCCTAAGGTATTTAATGTTATCTGCATCAATACCTTGCCGTATCATTTTTTCGGTTAACTCTATGTTCAGAAATAATCTGTTTGATAAATCATAAGAAATTCGGTTGATTGCTGATGCCGGATTATTAAGTTCGTGTGCGATACCTGCAGCAAGATTTCCAAGCGCGCCAACCTTTTCCATCTGCATTTGTGTGGTAGCAAAAAACCTCGCACGTTCCGTCATATAACTAATCAAACGCTGAATTAAATCAGGATTAAGTTGTTCAAGTTCCTGAAAATATTTTTTATGAAAGCGTAATCCACGTAAATGTCCGGAGACAATTGAATTACCAGAAAAAACTTTCATCCTTGAGTATGGTAGCACCCCAGTTACACCACCCGACTCATTATCATTCATAAAACTATGATAAAATACCAACTTACCATACACGTTTCTATAGTAATCAACTTTTCCTTCAATAATAAAATACATCCATTCTGCAATGTCCCCAGTTTTGCCCACTATTTCGCCGTCATCATATTCAAATTCTTCAGAATGATTAAGTATCCATTTTAGTTGGTCCTCTGGAAGATCGCTAACCGCAATAACTTTTTTTAATTCTTCAATTGTTACTGACTTCATACTTAAAAATTATACAGAGATACTTGAGGCTTGTTCGATTTTAAGATTACGAAAGAGAAAAACATATGAGAACTGGATCAGTGATAGAGCCATTTCATTCCTCCATATTGCGTTTGTTTAAAATGGGCAAACTAATGTTACTGGACTTAAATTTGATTTAAATGCAACCATTCTGTAAAAGAACATTTAAATGGAAAGGTTGCTTTTACTGCCCTCGCTATGGGTGAGTGTGCCAAAACTAAATATTTATTTCCCAATCAACAAATAAATTTGTCAATAACAACTTTTAGGATTGTCGATAAATAATTATAACGTTTATACAGAATTTGCTAAAGTTTTGTAATGAGATTTGACAACAGTAAAAACTTGCTTGTTCCAGGCGCCAGGTTTGCAAAATTGCAGTTTGCTAATGCACCATCTGCTGCAAAGGCTAAACAAATAATTCCATCAATTCTCAACAGTGAAAGTTATCAGGGGTTTTTGTATTATTACGTTTTAATTTTTAAGCTGAGGAAGTATCAAATCTTTCTTTAAAGACTCTTAATTTTGAAAAACCCACACATCACAAGAATCATTAACTACAAGAAAATCACAATATGGAGATACATTTAAATGATCGATGCGAATCTTATCGATCGCTTGGCAAGTTTGCCAAAATTTAGTGAGATTCCTCTTAAAGAGTTGGAATGGCTTATCAAACATGGGCAATTTGAAGTACATGATGTTGGTACAGTGTTAGGTCCAAAAGGAATACCGCTCAAAAAACTCTGGATTATTTTATCGGGTTGTATTGCAGTACGAGTGGACCGGGGCACAGGACCAAGATTGGTAATTGAATGGCGTAGCGGGGATGTGAGTGGGATGCTACCATACTCTAGAATGATTGCTCCACCAGGAAACAATTACGTTGCAGAAAAGTGCGAACTCCTATCTATTAGTACGATGGATTTTAAGGAAATGATTCATGTATGCTCTAAGTTTACGGCATACACAGTACATCTTATGCTTGACCGAGCACGCAGCTTCAAAGCAAGTGATCTACAGGATGAAAAATTGATATCGCTTGGAAAACTGGCTGCTGGACTGGCACATGAAATTAACAATCCCGCTGCTGTAGTATTAAGTGGAGCCAAATTACTCATACCAGAACTTGATAAAGCTGATCTCGCATCTCGAGGAATCGGAGCCGCCAATCTTACCGATACTCAATTATTTATGCTAGAAAGACTACGCTCTACTTGTCTTCAGAAAAACAATGTTAAAACTCTATCGCCTCTTGAGAGAACAAAGCGTGAGGATGAGATTTTTAACTGGCTCGAAGCCCATGAATTGGATTCAGATTGTGCACAGACTATTACTGAAACATCATTATCTATCGACGAACTTAATAAGCTTGCAGAATCACTTTCGGGCGACATATTAAGTGCTTCCATTCAATGGATAGCAATTGGAAGCACACTCAAATTAATAGCATTTGATATTGAGCAAGCGGCAAGCAGGATAAGCGATCTTGTGGCTGCTGTAAAGAGATTCACCTATATGGATAATCTTGGCAAATCGGAATTTGCTGATGTGGAGATTGGTCTACAAGACACGATAAAAATGGTCACCTCAAAGGTAAAGTTAAAAAGTGCATTAGTTGAATTAAATGTGGAAGAGAATCTCCCCCGTGTGCGCGCAGCTGGAAGTGACCTCAATCAGGTGTGGATTAATTTGTTAGACAATGCTTTGGACGCGATCTATGACGGAGGGAAAATTAAAATCCGTGCCTACAAAGAACACAATCGAGTAATAGTTTCTGTTTCTAATAATGGAGCTGGAATTCCACAGGAAACAATTTCTAGAATTTTCGATCCTTTTTTTACCACAAAGTCTCCCGGACACGGAACAGGTCTAGGTTTGGATATTGCCAGAAACCTTGTGAGTTGTTACCATGGAGATATAAATGTCCAATCAAAAAATGGTTGGACTGAGTTCAAGGTAAGTCTACTTGTTGAATAACTTTATTCAGAGCAGTATAATCTGAAAGCCTGACTGAGGGTAGGCAGATGGGGGGTGATTTTTATATGATTAACTTACACTTACTACTTCAAAAACTACTTCGGTGATTTTAAATCCCTTATAAAACAACGACTTATGACGATGGGTAGATGCCTCTTAATCAGCAGGTCACCGGTTCGAGCCCGGTAGGATGCACGAAAAACCCCAACAAAAACAATTCTTTGAGTATTGCTTCTTAGCTGGACTAGTAGTGCCCATTTTTTCAGGAGTGACACCAGCAAATCATAATTACTTTTCAATTACAATTTTGCTTTCAGCGGCACCCAGTTTCTTCAAAATATCTTGTAAATCGGACACAAATTTCTCTGGTCCGCAGATGTAAAAATATTGATCGAAATTATCTACAAGATTTTGAAATAATTTCTCATCAACTCTTTGATTTATGTATTTATTTGATTTTTCCTTTGTAATAATATTGATGAAATTTTTCCCGAGCATTTTATCAAATTCATCTTTAAAGATAATATCCTTTTCAGTTTTGTTTGAGAGGATAAGTTTGTTCCCGCCTATTTTATCATCTTTAAATAACTGTTTTAATATTGCGATAAACGGAGTGACGCCGGCACCTCCTGCTATGAATACACCCGGTCCCTGGTATGTTATTGCACCCCAAACATCATGTATAATTAATTCATCCCCGACTTTTACTTTACCAAGTTGTTTTGTGAGCCCGCCATCCGCATAAATTTTTATTGTAAACTCAAGATTGGGCTGATCATTTAAAGAAGTAAAAGTAAAGGGTCCTTTACCGATATTTTCTTCCATTCCTTTAATAGTAACTTCCGTAGCCTGGCCGGGTTTAAATTCATAACCCTCGGGTTTTTCAACTCTGATCATTCTTACATCGTGTGTAATAAATTCAGCATTCAATATCTTAACACCATATGACTCCATTAATTATATTCCTTTTTTGATTTAGATATTCTACACCATTTAAAATACGATTTTTGAATAAAAACGCAATTTTTTAGGTCAAAACCCTTGATTCTTTGTCTAATTATTTTATTTTTAATGATGAATAAAGAGTTCAACAATCGATTTACATATATGAAAGAAAGGAGTTATACAATGAATAACAACCAAAAAATTATTGAAGAACTTCACAGAGCTTACTGGGCAGAAATAGAAACGGTAATGAATTATCTTGCTCATTCAACAAATCTTGACGGAGTCTCTGCAGAAGAAATTAAAGAGAAACTTAATGAAGAGGTGAATGATGAGCTTGGACATGCTAAAAAATTAGCTGCCAGAATAAAAGAGTTAAACGCAATCGTGAAAGCTTCAGAATCATTTTCAGCAAATCAGAAAACACTTCAGGAAAAGACTGATACAACCGATGTTAAGTATGTAATTGATGCCGAAACTGATGCTATTAAAACCTATAAAAATATTATTGAGATAACCGAGGGGAAAGATTTTGTAACTCAAGATCTGGCAACCCAAATACTGGCAGATGAGGAAAAACATAAAACATTATTTGAAGGCTTTAAAAAAGCCTATGAGCCCGCTGAAGTATGATCTATTTTAATTGAATAAATACTGTTATTTTAAGTGATGTTGCCACCGCTCCCTGCGGTGGTTTTTATTTCACCTGTATAACTACAAACGTTGCATCGTCATCGGGATCGGTATCTTCCAACCATTCTGAACCCGCAGTTTTTAATCCTTCAATTATTTCTCCGTTTGATTTTTCAACTTTTAGAGCCTCAATTAAGTAAAGAAGCACATCCCTAATTGCAATTGGTTGTGTTTTTGTGTTTACCCACTTAGGGGTTATCATAACAGCAAGACGCTCGGTAAGATATCTAATCATTTCAAAAGAAAGGCTTTCGGAACTAACAATTAAATCCACTCTGAATTCTATTACAGGAACACTAAACTTTCTTAGTGTTTGTCCCGTCTCTAATTTGCTTGATAAGTGTTTCGAAAGGTTTTCATCGGGTGAAACTAAACCACCCAAATATATAATTCTTTTTACATTTTGATTTTCAGCGGCACGCGCAAAGTTTTCCGCGGCAATAATATCAGTTTTTGAAAATTCATTATCACCGCCCATTGAGTGAAGATTCATCTAGAACATCTCCCTGAAAAATTTCTGCACCATTCCATCTGTTCTTTAATCGCGATGCATCTCTAGCTAGGCAGCGGACTTTGTATCCATCTTCCAAAAGACGCGGAACTAGTCGTCCGCCAACGTAGCCTGTTGCCCCTGTTACTAAAATCATATTAGTGTTTAAGCTATATTAACATGGCTTAAAAATTCTTTTCGTGTTTCATCATTTAAAAACTTTCCGTTATAACTCGATGTAATTGTTGAACTGATAACATCATTTACTCCTCTGGAAGTAACGCACAAGTGATCAGCATCAATTAAAACTGTAACATCATCTGTTTGCAATGTATCTTTTACGTCATTTGCAATTTGCATAGTTAATCTTTCCTGAACTAGCGGTCGCTTTGCATAATACTGTGCAATCCTGTCAAGCTTTGATAATCCAATAATATGGTTTTTAGGGAAATATGCAATGTGTGTTTTCCCATTATCGGCAAAAGTGATGTTTACAGTAGGAAAATATTCTCCAATTGGATTACGATTAACATATGTTGTTGAACAGCCAATCAAACTGAATACAATTAATAAAAACGTTATTATTTTTTTCATAACTCTTTACTAAAATCAATGATTATGTTTAATAGAACCTTATCCAATCAATATTTAACTCAAACTTACCAAACTGTTTATCGGCTATGAGTATCCCGATTTGTTTTATATTTTTTGATTTAAGTTTTGGTTTGTCGGAAAGAATCTTTCCCCTAAAAGTCGGCTTAAAGTCACTTAGGGGAATTTTATATTCTTTCCATTCGACTAAATCTGTTTTAAACTTTGCCTGGTAGGAAATTCCATCAAAATCATTATCCGTTCTAAATCTTAAACTATAAATTTTACCATCACCCTTAACACGGATGATAACTACTTTGTAATCTTTAAATTCATTTTCAAGTGAGGCTCTAATAGAAGCAAAACCACCATTGTTATCAGGAGAAACTGTTCCCGAAAATGTGGCAGTGCTATCGGAATTAATTTGAAATTTGCTTTCAGATACGCCCCCCATAACAACATCATTTACTGCTGTCCATTCACCGGAAGTTGCTGGAGAATTAAAATCAATTATTACTGTTTCACCAATCATTATTAAACTCATAACTGTTAAGAATATAATTGAAATCATTTTATTTAATCAACTCTCGCTCTATCAATGAAGTTATTTTCTTACTATCGGGTTTTGTAGTGCTTCGGAAACGTTCAATAATACTTCCTTCTTTATCAATTATGAATTTTTCAAAGCTCCACTTAACAGAGGACTTTCCAGTCACGGAATTATTTGTCAACAAATCAAAGAGAGGTGCTTTTTCATCTCCCTTAACATGAACTTTATCAAACATAGGGAAGGTGACTTCATAATTTAGTGAGCAGAAGTTTTTAATCTCTTCATTTGTGCCAGGTTCCTGTCCACCAAAATCATTACACGGAAAGCCAAGCACTTCACATCCCTGATCTTTATACCGTTCATAAATTTTTTGTAAACCTTCGTATTGTGAGGTAAAACCACATTTGCTGGCTACGTTTACAATAAGCAATACTTTTCCATTATAGTCGGATAGCTTTACTTCTTTTAGATTTATATCTTTTACGGTAAAATCACTGATACTGGCTGAATCATTTGAAGAAGACGAACTTATAAGCGAGGCTGCAGTTAATTCACTCAATAAAATGGTCATATTTTTATTCCTTAATTTTAATATTATTTTCCCTGGTATATGAATCAACTCCTAGTGTAAAAACCAACATATATAAATATAAAATTGAACTTTTCATTAATTTTATCTTTGAACATTTAAAATTAGCAAATAGTTCATCCAAGTTGTCTTATGATAAACGAAAAAAGAATACGGCTACTAAGAAAGGGAGTCGAAACGACGGGTCCGGTAATATATTGGATGAGTCGCGATCAGCGGGTGCACGATAACTGGGCATTACTATTTGCACAAAAACTTGCGCTTGAGAAAAAAAGAAATCTGGTTGTTACTTTTTCTCTTGTTCCTGAATTTTTGAATGCAACAGCTCGTCAATATGATTTTATGCTTAAGGGATTAATGGAAGCTGAAAAGGAATTGAAGAGACACAACATTCCTTTTATTATTTTAATGGGTGGACCCTCTGAGGCGATTCCAAAATTTATTAAAGAGTACAAAGCAAGTACTTTAGTTTCTGATTTTGATCCACTGAAGATGAAAAGAAGGTGGAAAAATGAAATTGCTAAAAAAATAAAAATTCCTTTTTATGAAGTTGATGCACACAATATTGTTCCCTGCTTTTATGTTTCGCAAAAACAGGAGTTCGGTGCATATACAATCCGCCCAAAGATTCATAAAAACCTTCCGGGATTTTTAGATGATTTCCCAAAACTCAAAAAGATGAAGAATGACACATCATTTTTTTCAAATAAAATTGATTGGAAAGAAGTCCATTCTTTTTTAAAAGTAGATAAAGAGGTTAAACCTGTTGATTGGATTAAACCGGGAGAAAAAGCTGCACACAGAAATTTGAAGGATTTTATTGAAAATAAATTTGATAAATATTCTGAGTTGAGAAATGATCCAAACGAAGATGTGCTCTCAAATCTTTCACCTTATCTGCACTTTGGACACATTTCCGCACAGCGTGTTGCTTTAATTGTAAGTGGTTCGGGAAACCATCCTTCTGCAGAAGCATTTTTAGAAGAATTAATCGTAAGAAGGGAGTTATCAGATAACTTTTGTTACTACAATTCTGACTATGATTCTTTTAAGGGTTTTCCTGACTGGGCAAAGAAAACATTGAATGCTCACAAAAAGGATGAAAGAGAGTTTATTTATGCTTTAAAGAAATTTGAAGAAGCAAACACACACGAAGACTTATGGAATGCAGCTCAAAGGGAGTTGGTAATTACCGGCAAAATGCATGGTTATATGAGAATGTATTGGGCAAAAAAAATTCTTGAGTGGAGCAAATCACCTGAAGAAGCATTAAAGATTTCAATTTATTTAAATGATAAGTACGAACTTGATGGAAGAGATCCGAATGGTTATACCGGGTGTGCCTGGGCTATTGGTGGTGTGCACGATAGAGCCTGGGCTGAAAGACCGATATATGGTAAAATAAGATATATGAATCGCAATGGTGCAAAAAGAAAATTTGATGTTAAAAAGTATGTAAGTAGGTTTTCAAAATAATAATTTAGATTATTTTCTTCTCTCAATACAAATTTCTCCCCGATAAATTTCTTTGGTAACACATTTCTAAAAAAACACAATTATTTGAGAAGCCCAAATGAACTTTAAACAATTCTAAATTGTTTAGAATTAAGTCTTTTAACAAAATATTTTAATAATAATCCCTTTGGAGGAATAATGAAAAATCTTTTTTTATCCCTGGTAATTCTATTCTCGGTTACCCCCCTATTTGCACAACAAACCACTCGACTACAGGTAATACATAATGCTGCAGATCCAGCAGCTGCGATAGTTGATGTATATGTGAATGGTGGTTTGGCAATTGATGATTTTGAATTCAGAAAAGCTACCCCATTTATTGACGTTCCAGCAAATACTTTGCTAAATATTGGAATTGCTCCTGGAAATAGTGGTTCAGTAAATGATACTATTAAAAACTTCCAGGCAACTTTAAATCAAAATAAAAAATATGTCTTAATTGCTAGTGGAGTTTTAGATCCCACACAATTTAGTCCTAATCCAGAAGGAAAGAATATTAGCTTTACATTGTTTGCAAAAGATAACGTTCGTGAACAGGGAGTAAATCAATGGAAAGTTGATTTTATTATTGTTCACGGTTCTACAGATGCTCCAACAGTTGATGTAATCGCTCAAAGAATATATTCAAATGTTGTAACTGACATTTCTCAGGAAATTAAAGTAGAACCTGTTGAAGATGGTGATAGTTGGTATTCAGGTGGAAGGAGAATAGTCAATAACGCTTCTTATGGTGATATAACAAATTACAAAAGATTATTCCCTGATGAGTATATCCTTAAAGTTACTCCCGGAAATAATAACAATACTGTAGTGGCCGAGTTTAATGCAGATTTATCCGGGCTTGGTGGTGGCGCAGCAGTTGTTTTCGCTTCAGGATTTCTTGATCCTTCAGCAAACCAGAATGGTGCTGCTTTCGGATTATTTGCAGCATTAGCAGATGGAACAGTTGCAGAATTTCCTTTAGTTCAACCAATGGCAAGATTACAAGTAATTCACAATGCTGCAGACCCAATTGCTGACGAAGTTGATGTTTACTTAAATGGCACACTTGCTTTAGATAACTTTGCATTTCGAACAGCAACTCCATTTATAGATGTACCTGCAGGAGTAGAAATAAATATCGGTATTGCACCCGGTAACAGCGGATCTGCAAATGATACTTTGAAGAATTTTCCTGTAACTTTTGAAAATGGAAAAACTTATGTTGGTGCGGCAAATGGTGTAATTGATCCAACACAATTTACTTCAAATCCTGATGGAAGAAGTATTGCTTTTACAATCTTTGCTAAAGAGGGTATTCGTGAAAGTGGAATGTATTCTAGTAAAGTTGATTTTGTTGTCCTTCACGGTTCAACAGATGCGCCGACAGTTGATGTTGTTGCAAGAAATGTTGCTACGCTAGTTGACAATGCTGCTTATGGGGATTTTACTGATTATATTAGAGTACCTGCTGCATCATATATTTTAGATATAACTCCAAGTGATGATAACAATACTATTGTAGCATCATTTGAAGCTAACCTTTCTGGATTAGGCGGCAGTGCTGCTGTTGTTTTTGCTTCAGGATTTTTGAATCCAGCAGGCAATCAGAATGGAGAGCCTTTTGGTCTATTTGCAGCTCTTCCCGACGGCGCAGTAGTTGAATTTCCAGCCGTACAACCTTTTGCAAGATTACAGGTAATTCACAATGCCGCCGATCCAATTGCTAATGAAGTTGACGTTTATTTAAATGGCGCACTTGCTTTAGATGATTTTACATTCAGAACGGCAACTCCATTTATCGATGTGCCGGCAGGAGTTGATATCAATATTGGTGTAGCTCCAGGAAATAGTGGTTCAGTTAATGATACTTTGAAAAACTTTGTAGTGAACTTTGCAAGTGGCGGAACTTATATAGCTATAGCAAATGGAGTAGTTGACCCTTCAGGGTTTACCCCTAATCCAGATGGAAGTGATATTTCATTCACCTTGTTTGCAAAAGCTGATGCAAGAGAAACTGCGAATAACAACAACAAAGTAGATTTGTTTGCAGTTCATGGTTCAACAGATGCACCAACAGTAAATATTTTTGGATTGGGTATCTATCTGACGAATGTTTCATATGGTGATCTGAGTAATTATGTTTCAGTTCCTGCGTGGAGAAACTGGCTTGTTATTACTACTCCTTGGCCAAACTTTTCGGTTGTTGGTGTCTGGGGTGCTGACCTTAGAGGTTTAGGTGGTAATTCTGCGGTTGTGTTTGCTTCTGGTTTCTTAGATCCTTCAGGTAATCAGAATGGTGAAGCTTTTGGATTATTTGCTGCATTAGCTGATGGAGCTGTTGTTGAATTACCAAAATTATTTGGAGACGAAGCTCAGTATGCTTTCAATAAGGTTATGGACGAGAACGGTGAGGAACTAACTACTGTTAACACTTATGGATTGGAGCAGAACTATCCAAACCCATTTAATCCTTCTACAGTAATTAAATTTTCTATACCACAAAGCGAATTTGTTACGCTTAAAGTATATGACATTCTTGGCAACGAAGTAGCGAACTTAGTAAATGAACAAAGAGCTTCTGGGACTTATCAAGTAACCTTTAATGCAGGAAACTTAGCTAGCGGCGTTTATGTTTATAAACTTAGTGCGGGAAATTTCGTTCAAACAAGAAAATTAATGTTGATGAAGTAATTCTCTTTCTCCCCCTAAGTATTAGAGCCCTTGCTTGAATGTAAGGGCTCTTCTGTTTTGTAGGCAGAGAATAGATTGGGTTGTCGATAATACGTTTCATAAAATAACGGGATTAATATGATTTTAACAAAACAAAATATTTTAGATTTTGAAAAACTGTACCGCAACGCATTTGTGAACTCAATTACTGGCTATAAAAGTGCATCACTTATCGGAACCGTTTTAAAACAGGGCGACACAAATCTCGCCATATTTAACTCTGTTATCCATGTTGGTGCAAACCCTCCTGCTCTTGGTTTTTTAATGCGTCCTGTTTCCGTTGAACGACATACATATAATAACATAAAAGAAACAGGCTTCTTCACAATCAATCATATTAATAAAGATATTTATAAGCAGGCACACCAAACATCTGCTAGATATGAAGAGAGTGTTTCTGAGTTTGATGCTTGCGGACTCACTCCCAATTATACAGAAACAATTAAAGCACCATACGTTAAAGAATCGGAAATAAAAATTGGGTTGAAGTTTGTTGAAGAAAAGGAAGTAAAATTCAACAAAACAATTCTTATTGTGGGAGAAATTATTTTACCTGATGATGTAACAGCGAAAGATGGTTTTGTAGATATTGAAAGGGCAAGCTCAATAGCAATCAGCGGATTGGACAGCTACCATGAGACAAAAAGAATTGCAAGATTATCTTATGCAAAGCCATTTTGACCCAATTGATATCTAACCGCAATGGGAAATAAAAGTGATTGTTTAAAAAGGAAAGCGCTTATTTTATTTATTAAATAAGTTTTCAAGCACACCTTTTCTAAACGAAAATATTTCTTTAACCTTTTTTCCAACCAGAATATTATTCAAAGGCCTGCTTAATGGATCGAATGGAAGTGCGTAGTTAATAATATCAGTCATTTCCACTCCGCTGCTTGTTTTTTTAAAGTGATGCTGATGGTGCCAAAACTTATATGGTCCGAATCTTTGCTCATCAATAAAAAATATTTTCTCTTTAACTGTTGTAATTTCAGTTACCCAATTCGAAGGTAGACCCCAAAAGGGATAAACCTTATAGGTGATTATCATTCCCTCATACATTTTATCCGGCAGTTCAGAGGTTACTTTTAGATTTAACCACGGTGGTGTGATTTTGGGAAGGTTATTTGGATTGGAGAAAAAGCCCCATGCTTCATCTATTGAAATTGGGATGGTTTGATTTGCTTTAATTGTAAATATCTTCATTGCTATTTGTATATCTAATTTTTGGTTGGAGAAAATTTATCGGAAGGAAATTAGTTATAGTTGTTTTCCCTTACTGCTTCAAGTTCAACTCTTAACTGCTTTATGTTTTTAACAACCAATGCACCAATCTCATCAAGCACATCAAGATATCCACTGGTCGCTCTTCCCCCTGCAATAATTGAAACGCCTGCAGGTATAATTTGTTTTAATTTTTTAAGTTCCTTTTTAAGAAGGGGATCATCAACAGGATAGACAAAGCTAAGAGCTACTACTTTTGCTTTAAGGTGCGAAACTACTGCGCTAACCTCCTCGGCTGGAAGATTCGCTCCAAGGTAAATTACTTTCCAACCTGATGATGCAGCAACAACTCCAGCGATCAAAGCACCAAGCTCATGCTCTTGTCCCCTTGGTGTTGCAGAAACCATAACAGGTGCTGACTCACCTACCGAATATGATTCCAATAAATTAAAAAGGAAGCCTCTTATAACTGAGCTGCTTAAATGTTCATTTGCTACTCTTATTTCTCCGTCGTGCCACATATCTCCAATTTTATAAACGAGTGGAATAATAAGCTCCTCAATTAAAACAGGCTGTGTTAATTTTGCAGAAGCATTAAGTAAAATTGATTCAAGTTTTTTAGCATCGTAATTCTTTATCGATTCAATACAATCCGAAAGCTGTTCTTCTACTAAAGTTACTACTTCATCACCAGCATAACCACTTTCCAGTTCCGAGGTTTTATCTCTTTCTTTAAATAACAGTTCCTTTAATTCAGAGTGAGATAAATGAGCAATGCTGCCAATGTTGTGTCCAAGGTTTGAAGCATCATTTAACAATCTGAGTTTGTCAATATCTTCTTCAGAATAAAGACGTCTGTTGGTATCAGATCGGTCTGGTACAACAACATTGTATCTTTTCTCCCAGGCTCTGATTACATGAACACTCAAACCAGTCATCTGACTAACGACTTTTATAGGATATTTATAATTATTTGCCATATTCAAACTTATCAAATGTCTAGTTTTTGTCAAAACTACTTAGTTATTAATATATATTTAGTAAAACGTAACATTCTTAACAATTTTTAAGGTTTTTAGTTCCAATTAAATATTTTTTGAATTTTGTCTAAAATAATGCTTGACAAACATTAGACATTATGTTATATTTGTCTAAGTTAATTAGACAATTTATAGACAAGCAAAAAAAGGAAGAAAAATGAAAAACCCAGAAAATATAGTTGATAGTGCCTTTGTTGACAATTTCAGAAATGATGAGTTCGTCAAAGAAGCTATACCACATGAGAATGCACTTTACAACTATGCTTTAAAAATATCAGGAAACTCAAATGATGCTCAGGATCTTGTTCAGGAAACTTATTACAAAGCATACAGACACTTCGATAAATTTCAATCGGGTACAAACAGCAAAGCCTGGATGTTCATGATTTTAAAAAATTCATTTATTAATGACTACAGAAAATCAAAGCGTGAACCTACAAAACTAGACTACGAGCAAATTCAGAATTTCTACGAGAATGTAAAATCAGATCGCTCACAATCCAACAATCTGGATAATGAATTTTACAATAGTCTTTTTGACGATGAAATGACTGAGGCAATTGATCAATTACCAACAAAAATGAGAGAAGTATTTCTTCTTTGTGATTTAGAAGGTCACAGCTATGAAGAAACAGCTGAACTTGTTGGCTGTCCAATAGGAACAGTAAGATCAAGACTTCACAGAGCAAGACATATGCTTCAGGAACTTTTATTTGACTATGCTAAAGATCGCGGTTACTTAAATTAAATTTTTCTAAACACAATCAATCATAAACAAAACACGAGGTAACAATGAAAAGCCTACAATATTTCTTAATTGCAACTCTAGTAATGCTTCTTGGCACTGCTTACGCACAGAATGCAAGACTACAAGTTATTCACAATGCTGCAGACCCAGGAGCAGCTTCCGTTGATATCTATTTAGATGGCACATTGCTTCTTGATAATTTTGAATTCAGAGAAGCAACTCCATATATAGATGCACCTGCTGGCACACCTATTAATATAGGAGTCGCTGGTCCAAATAGTACGTCCGCTGCTGATACATTAAAAAACTTTACAGTAACTCTTGCAGCAAATGAAACTTATGTTGCTGTCGCAAATGGAGTGCTGGATCCTAATTCTTTTGCATCTAATCCGGATGGAAGAAGCACTGCATTTACATTATTTGTAAAAGCAATGGCAAGAGAAATGGGGACTAGTTCGGACGTTGATTTCTTTGTTGTTCACGGATCAACCGATGCACCAACCGTCGATGTACTTGCACGCAACGTAGCTACTTTGGTTGACGATGCTGCTTATAGTGACATAACTGACTATATTACTGTTCCACCGGCATCTTATATTCTTGATATTACTCCTGGTAACGATAACTCAACTATAGTAGCATCATTTGAAGCTGACTTGAGTGAACTCGGCGGTGGTGCCGCAGTTGTTTTTGCTTCAGGATTTCTAAATCCTGTTCAAAACCAGGATGGCGAAGCTTTCGGAATATTTGCTGCATTACCAAATGGAACCGTGGTTGAATTTCCCCCTATTGAATCTGCTCGCTTACAGGTAATTCATAACGCTGCAGATATTGCGGCTGACCCTGTTGATATCTATTTGGATGGATCTCTTCTCCTAGATGATTTTGCTTTCAGAGCAGCTACTCCTTTCATAGACGCACCCGCTGGTGTTGAATTAAATATTGGCGTTGCACCAGGCAACAGCGGTTCTGTTAATGATACGTTAAAGAATTTTCAAGTCACACTGGAAAATGGTGAGACTTATGTAGCAATTGCAAATGGTGTTCTTGATCCTAATTCTTATGCTTTAAATCCTGATGGAAGAAGCACCGCTTTTACATTATTCATTAAAGCTATGGCAAGAGAAACAGGAACCAGTTCGGATGTAGATTTCTTTGTTTTACATGGTTCAACTGATGCCCCGACAGTAGATGTTCTGGTAAGAAATGTTACGCCACTAGTACTAGTAGATAATGCTGCTTATGGTGATATTACTGATTATATTACTGTTCCTGCGTACTCATCATATATTTTAGATGTTACTCTTGGTGATGATAACTCAACTATAGTTGCTTCTTTCGAAGCTGTCTTAGGTGGATTAGGCGGGGGCGCTGCAGTAGTATTTGCATCTGGATTTTTAGATCCTTCTGCAAATCAGAATGGTGAAACTTTTGGAATTTTTGCAGCATTACCAAATGGAACTGTAGTTGAATTTCCTTCAGTACAATGGGCCAAATTACAGGTTATTCATAACGCAGCAGATATATTGGCAGATCCTGTAGATATTTATTTAAATGGAAGTATGTTTTTAGACGATTTCGCATTTAGAGCTGCAACTCAATTTAATTATGCTCCTGCCGGTGTGGAATTAAATATTGGTGTTGCACCGGGGAACAGCGGTTCTGCTAACGATACCCTTAAAAATTTTCAAGTAACATTAGAGAATGGCAATACCTATGTAGCAATTGCAAATGGTGTTTTAGATCCTAATTCCTACGCTGCAAATCCAGATGGAAGAAGCACTGCTATTACATTGTTTGTAAAAGAAATGGCTCGTGAAACGGGAACTGGCAGCGACGTTGACTTCTTTGTATTACACGGCGCAACTGATGCTCCAACTGTTGATGTAATAGCAAGAGGTGTAGCAACATTGGTTGACGATGCTGCTTATGGTGATATAACAGGATACATTTCTGTCCCTCCTGGAAATTATACCCTTGACTTAACTTTGGCCGATGGCACAACTTTAGTACAGTCATATTGGGCAGATTTAAGAACTCTTGGTGGTGGAAGCGCGGTTGTATTTGCCTCTGGATTTCTGGATCCATCCTCAAATCAGAGTGGCGAGGCTTTTGGATTATTCTTTGTATTAGCAGATGGAACTGTCGGTCAATTTCCTGAAGGTGTTGCCAGTGTAGAAAATATTTCTGGTGTAACTCCGAGCAATTATTCACTTGAACAGAATTATCCGAATCCATTTAACCCAAGTACTACTATCAATTTTACAATTCCGAACAGTGAATTCGTAAGCTTGAAAGTTTACAACATTCTCGGAAGTGAAGTTGCAACCTTAGTTAATGAAAATCTTGCGCCCGGTGCGTATAAGTTCAACTTTGATGCACAGGGTTTAGCTTCTGGAATTTACCTTTATGAATTAAATGCGGGTAGCTTCAGAGAGATTAAGAAGATGAATCTTCTAAAATAATTTATTAGTCCAAATGATGAGGATTACCACTTGTATTACGAATTGTGATGATCAAATGTTAACACTGACACGATTTTTTGGTAAAGATATATTTGATTTTAGCAATACAGGTGGTTTTCTCATTTAATATAAAATTAACAGAATCTAATTCACAAAATTACTATCTTATAGCATACTTATCGGGCATTAACTATAAAATGAAAACTGCAATTATCATAGGTTCGGGTCTCGGCG
>Ga0210074_1000360_pt1 | contig 16768 bp, 16 predicted proteins | sample China_Galinas_Co_FD_184860 | JGI IMG/M metagenome (GOLD analysis project Ga0210074, IMG submission 184860) | Wetland microbial communities from San Francisco Bay, California, USA, that impact long-term carbon sequestration -... | ecosystem: Environmental > Aquatic > Marine > Wetlands ... | reverse complement strand
CCAAGGAACTGCACCGCAAGTGCCTCGACACCACGCTGATCCTGTACGCGGAGCACGAATTCAACGCCTCGACGTTCGCCGGCCGCGTCATCACCGGCACACTGTCCGACATGCACTCGGCGGTCACCGGCGCGATCGGCGCATTGCGCGGCCCGTTGCACGGCGGCGCCAACGAAGCGGCGATGGAACTGATCTCGCAGTACTCGACGCCGGAAGAAGCCGTAGCCGGTATTCATGAAAAGCTTGCCAACAAGTCGCTGATCATGGGCTTCGGCCACCGCGTCTACACCGAGTCGGATCCGCGCAACGCGATCAACAAGAGGATGTCCAGGGAGCTTGCCGACGACGTGGGCAACACGACGTTGTACCCGGTATCCGAGGCCATCGAGAAAGTCATGTGGGACGAGAAGCGACTGTTCGCGAACGCCGACTTTTTCGCGGCCAGCGTCTACCATTTCATGGGCATCCCGACCTGCCTGTTTACGCCGATCTTCGTTTGCTCGCGGATCACCGGTTGGGCGGCGCACATCATGGAGCAGCGCGCTGACAACAAGCTGATTCGACCGGCCGCCGAATACGTCGGCCCGAGCCTGCAGGCGTGGGTTCCGATCGAAGAGCGCGGCTGACGGCAAAGCACACCTTTACCCGGAGACACCATGTCCAACGTTGATATTCGCTCGGCCAAGCGGGCCGACTGGGATCAGGCGCTCGTCGATATCGCCGACTACGTCTGTGATTACAAGATTGAAAGTGACCTTGCATATGAGACGGCGCACTACTGCCTGATGGATACGCTCGCGTGTGGCTTCCAGGCGCTGGACTATCCCGCCTGTACCAAGCTGATGGGGCCGGTCGTGCCTGGCGCGACATTGGCCGGTGGTGCGCGCGTACCCGGCACATCCTACGAACTCGACCCGGTGCTGGCCGCATTCAACATCGGCTGCATGAACCGCTGGCTCGATTTCAACGATACCTGGCTGGCGGCCGAGTGGGGCCACCCGTCCGACAATCTCGGCGGCATCCTCGCGGTTGCCGACTATCTCAGTCGCCAGGCACGTGCCGAGGGCAAGGATCCGCTGACAATGCACGACGTGTTGCGTGCCGCGATCATGGCGCACGAGATCCAGGGCGTACTGGCGCTCGAGAACAGCTTCAATCGCGTCGGCCTCGACCATGTCCTGCTGGTGCGCGTCGCGACGACGGCGGTAGTCACACGCATGCTGGGCGGCGATCGCGACAAGGTACTCAATGCGGTCTCCAACGCCTGGATCGACGGCTGCTCGTTGCGCACCTATCGGCATGCGCCGAATACCGGTTCACGCAAGAGCTGGGCGGCCGGCGACGCGACATCGCGGGCGGTGCGTCTCGCATTGATCGCGATGACCGGCGAAATGGGCTACCCGTCGGCGCTGTCGGCCAGGACCTGGGGCTTCTACGACGTGTTGTTCAAAGGCAATGCGTTCCAGTTCCAGCGGCCCTACGGCAGCTACGTCATGGAAAATATCCTGTTCAAAATCTCCTACCCGGCTGAATTTCATTCGCAGACTGCGGTCGAAGCAGGTATGACGCTGCACAGCGAAGTGAAGGATCGTATCGACGAGATCGAGAAAGTCGTCATCGAGACCCAGGAGGCCGGCGTGCGCATCATCGACAAGACCGGGCCGCTCGACAACCCCGCCGACCGCGATCATTGCATCCAGTACATGGTCGCCGTGCCGCTGATTTTCGGTCGCCTGACGGCCGCGGACTACGAGGACGACGTCGCCGGCGATCCACGCATCGATGCGCTGCGCGACAGGATGGAGGTGAGGGAGAACGAGCAGTTCACGAAGGACTATTTCGATCCGCAGCGGCGTTACATCGGCAATGCGGTGCAGGTGTTCTTCAAGGATGGCACCAGCACGGACCGCGTCGCGGTCGATTTCCCGATCGGCCATCGCGAGCGTCGCGCCGAAGGCATTCCGGTTCTCAAGCAAAAGTTCGTCGACAGCGTCTCGCCGAAGCTTGCCGGTGACCAGTGGGCGCAGCTCGACGCGCTGTGCCAGGATCGTGACGCGCTGGCGAAAACGCCGGTCGACGATTTCATGGCGTTGCTCGTTGTGTAAGACCTGTCTCACGCGGCTGTGCCGCGGCTGGCAGCTCTTGCTGGTTGCGGCAATGCTTTCACCCGCGGCGGCGGCTGCCGACGTCGATCGCAGGGTCATGAACAACGGCAACCTGGTGCTGGAGGGCATCCCGGTGATTCCGACGTCAGTCGTCGCCGACCTTTTGCGCTTCCAGAACGTCCGCTCGGCAAGATTCCGGGACTGGGGCGACGATGGCCAGGGCATTTTTGTCTCCACCGGTTTCGGCGCCGTCGATTCGATCCACCAGGTTGCGATGCCGCTTGGCAGCCGGCGCCAGCTTACCTTCTACGCAGAGCCGGTCAGCGAAATTACGTCCCGACCCGGCAGCAACAGCCTGGTGTTCGCCCGCGACGCAGGCGGTGACGAATTCACGCAGCTGTTCCTGTTCGACCCGGAAACCAGCGACGAGCTGCTGCTGACCGACGGCGAGTCGAAAAACGACACGCCGGTCTGGGATCGGCGTGGTACCCGACTTGCGTTTCGCAGCACGCGGCGCAACGGCGTTTCGAATGACATCTGGATGCTGGACCCGGCGGCGCCCGCCGCGGCCGACCTCGTTCTTGCCTCGCCGGACGGCACCTACTGGGAGCCGACGGAATTTTCGGCGCATGGCAGCAAGCTGTTGCTCAGGAACTACGTCAGCATCGCCGACTCCACGGTACAGTTGCTGGACCTCGACTCCGGCGAACTGGAAGTGCTCGCCGGCGGTGCGCGCAATACGAGCAGCAACCGGCCCGTTGCTTTCGACGATACGGGCAACGGCTTCTGGTTCATCACCGACCAGGGTGGCGAGTTCAAACAGCTTGCATGGCAGTCGCTCGAGGCGGGAGCTGAGGCGGAAATCGTCACCGCCGACATTCGCTGGGATGTCGAGGATGCGGGCATCAGCCACGACCGGGAGCGCCTGTACTTCGTCGTCAACGAAGAGGGTTATTCGCGTCTCTACCTGCTGGATGCGGCCACGTGGCGATACCGCCCCGTCGATAACCTGCCGATCGGCCGCATCTATGGCCTGAAGTTCAGCCCCGACGACCGCATGCTCGGCATGTCATTGACGACGCCCCAGGCGCCGAGCGACGCGTTCACGCTCGCGCTCGGCGACGACCCCCTCGAATACGGCGGCCTGATGCGCTGGACCGTCAGTGAAATCGGCGGCCTCGACAGCAGTCGCTTTCGTGCGCCGGAACTCGTGCATTACCCGAGCTTCGATGTCGTCGACGGCGAGCGTCGCCGGATTCCGGCCTGGGTGTACAAACCGGCTGGTCGGGGCCCGTTTCCTGTCATTGTCGTAATTCACGGCGGTCCGGAAGGGCAGTCACGACCGACCTTCAGCACGACCATCCAGATGTGGCTCGACAAGCTCGGCGTCGCGGTCGTGTTGCCGAACGTGCGTGGGTCCAACGGCTATGGCAAGACCTACCTGGGCCTGGACAACGCTTACGACCGGGAAGACGCCGTGCAGGATATCGGAGCGTTGCTGGACTGGATTCAGCAGCGCCCGGACCTGGATGCCGGCCGTGTCGCGGTTTATGGCGGCAGCTACGGGGGCTACATGGCGCTGGCGAGCGCCGTGCACTTCAGCGACCGCCTTAAGGCCGCCGTGGATAGCGTCGGCATCAGCAATTTCGTGACGTTTCTCGAGAACACCCAGGACTATCGTCGCGACCTCCGCCGCCAGGAGTATGGCGACGAGCGCGATCCGGAAATGCGGGCCTTCCTCAACAGCATCAGTCCGCTGAACAATGTCGAACGCATCGCTATCCCGGTGTTCATCTCGCAGGGTGAAAACGATCCCCGCGTCCCGGTCAGCGAAGCCCAGCAGATGGTCTCGGCGCTGCGCCGGCAGGGACAGGATGTCTGGTACATGAACGCGCTCGATGAGGGCCATGGTTACCGCAAGCGCAACAATCGTGACGTGCAGCAGCAGGTTATGATGATGTTCTTCCGCGAATACCTGCTGGATGACCAGATAACGCAGTGACAACAAACCTCGATACGCAACGCCTCGACGCCGCCCTCGCGTCTCTGCCGCAGGCATTTCCGGCGGGCGCAGCGGAGCGACTGGCGACACTCCTGTCCGAGCTCGGGAAATGGAATCGCAAGTTCAACCTGACCGCGGTGCGTGATCCGGAGGCGATGATCACGGCGCATATCCTCGACAGCCTCGTCGCGCAGCCGTTGCTCGAGGGCAAGACGGTGCTCGACGTCGGCACGGGCGCCGGCTTTCCGGGCCTGCCGCTCGCAATCGTCGAACCGGGGCGCCATTTCACCTTGCTCGACAGCAATAACAAGAAGGTCATGTTCGTACAGCACGCGGCGGGAATGCTGGGCCTCGACAACGTTACCGCGGTGAAAGCGCGCGCTGAGGACTATGCACCCGGCCATCGCTTTGATACCGTGATCGCGCGGGCGCTGGCAGCACTGCCGAAGCTCGTTGCAATAGCCGGGCATCACGTAGGAGAGGACGGGGTGTTCGTGGCGCTCAAGGGGCGCTACCCGGCAGAAGAACTAGAACAACTGACGGCTCCGTGGAGCCATGCGGTGACACCACTTGCAGTGCCGGGCCTCGCTGAAGGCTCGCGGCACGCCGTGCTGTTGCGACGGGCGTGAACAGATGACGCGAATCATAGCGGTAGCAAACCAAAAGGGCGGGGTTGGCAAGACCACGACCTGCGTCAATCTTGCGGCATCGCTGGCGGCGACCCAGCGACGCGTCCTGCTCGTCGACATGGACCCGCAGGGCAACGCGACGATGGGCTGCGGCATCAACAAGATGGAAGTCGAAAACTCGGCTTGCGATGTATTGCTCGGTGACGCGACGGCAGCCGATACGATCGTCTCGGCGCCGGAAGGCGGTTTTGCCGTGTTGCCCGGCAACGAGGACCTGACGCTGGCCGAGGTCAACCTGTTGCAGGAGATCGGCCGGGAGATGAAGCTGAAGCAGGCGCTGGCACCGGTTGCCGGCCTGTACGATTTCATCCTGATCGACTGTCCGCCGTCGATCAACATGCTGACCATCAATGCGCTGACCGCGGCGGATGGCGTGCTGATCCCGATGCAGTGCGAGTATTACGCGCTGGAAGGATTGAGTGCGTTGCTCAACACGATCGAACAGGTACGTAACTCGGTCAACCCGCAACTGGAGTTGTTCGGCATCCTGCGCACGATGTTCGACCCGCGGATCAACCTCTCCAACGAGGTGTCCTTGCAGTTGCTCGAACATTTTGACCGCAAGGTATTCCGCACCGTCGTGCCACGCAACGTGCGGCTCGCCGAGGCCCCGAGTTTCGGTAAGCCGGTATTGCTGCATGACAGGTCATCGCGAGGTGCGATAGCCTACCTCGCGCTCGCGGGCGAGATCCTGCGGCGCGAAGATGCGCGCATGGCAGAAGCAGTCTAGGAGCGGCCGCTGGCCGCGACAGGAAACCAGATGTCACCAAAGAAACGATTGGGCCGCGGCCTCGATGCCCTTCTCAGTAAACCGGCGGCGCCAGCCGCTGCCACCGACGATGCGACGGCAACCGCGACCGGCGACAAGCTGCGACAGGTGCCGGTCGAGCACCTGCAGCGCGGCCAGTATCAGCCCCGGGTTGACATGCGCCAGGACTCGCTCGAAGACCTTGCCAATTCGATCCGCTCGCAGGGTGTCGTGCAGCCGATCGTGGCCCGTCCGATAGCGAGCCCGGGCAAGACCCAGCGCTACGAGATCGTGGCTGGCGAGCGTCGCTGGCGTGCGGCGCAGCTGGCGGGGCTGGCAGAGATACCGGCAGTGATTCGAGACGTGCCGGACGAGTCCGCGATCGCAATGGCGCTCATCGAGAACATCCAGCGCGAGAACCTGAACCCGCTGGAAGAGGCGCGCGCGCTGGACAGGCTGATCCGGGAGTTCGACCTGACGCATGCGGAAGCTGCCGAAGCGGTAGGCCGTTCGCGAGCCGCGGTGAGCAACCTGCTGCGACTGCAGGAGTTATCCGACAAGGTGAAACCGCTCCTCGAGGAGCGCAAGATCGAGATGGGCCATGCGCGGGCGTTATTGGCAATCGGCAACGCGACACAGCAATTCGACGCAGCCCGGCAGGTCGTGAAGAAGGGACTGTCGGTGCGCGAGACCGAGCGGCTCGTCAGGCGCATGCTGGATGGCGGCAAGGGCCAGGCGGCCAGGAAACCGGCGAGCAAGGACGCGGACATCCGGCGCCTGGAGGTCGAGGTTTCAGAGAAGCTCGGGGCGAAGGTCAGCGTGGATCACACGAGCAAGGGCACCGGCAAGATCGTGATCAGCTACAACAGCCTCGACGAACTCGACGGTATCCTGAAGCATATTCGGTAACTGACCCCGAATTTTCCTATGCCACTTCGTCGGCCTTCGCTTTCGTCGAATAGACGTGGCGGATGATGTTCGGCAGCACGGCCTCGGAGATCAGGAAGCCCTGCATCTTGTCGCACTCAATCGTTTTCAGGAACTCGAAGGTCGGCTGGTCTTCCACGCCCTCGGCACACACCGATATCTTGAGGTTGTGGGCCAGGCCCGTGACGGCGGCCAGCACGGTTTGCGCGACACGGTCTTTCTGGGCGCGCTTTAGTGCCGACGCGTGAATCTTGATCTCGTCGAACGGCAGGCTCTCGAAGGTGCTCAGCGATGCCGCGGCGACGCGAAAGTCATCGAGGCAGATGCGAAAGCCGTAGTGGCGGAGCGCATTCAGCGTGGCCAGGTGGGGAGCCGCGGGGTCGGCCAGGTCCTGCTCGATGACCTCGAAAGTGAAGCTCGAACACTCGAGGCCGGCGTTTGCGACGATGTCGGCATAGCGATGCGCCAGCATCGGGTTGTTCAGCTGGCTGGAGGCCAGGTTGACGCAGGCGTCGAGGTGGATCCCCTGCTGGTGCCAGATCGTCAGCTGCTGCGCGGCCTTGTGCAGCACGAAGTCGCCAAGCTTGCCCATCAGGTCGAACGCCTCGAGTTCCGGCAGGAACTCCAGCGGGCCAATCAGGCCGTGTTCGGGATGGCGCCAGCGCACCAGCGCCTCGGCTTCCCGGGTGATCCATTCGTGCCCGGTGCTGCGTTCCACCTTGGGTTGGTAGCGCAACACGAATTCCTCGTTTTCCAGCGCTCGCTCGAGGTCCTGGCGCGACATCTTGAGCATGCGCCGGCGGCACCGCCGTGCCGATGCGCTCAGCCGGTCGAAGTCGAAGGCGGCGCCGACCCATTCGATGTTGTCGAAGTCAGCGAGCTTGTCGACGAGCTCGGCCTGGCTGCTGCCACGCAGCGAGGCACGGTCGGCAGCGACGATGATCCCGCATGTCGCCCGTTCCCGGGCACCTTTCAGCGCCAGTACCGTCTCGCGCGTGATGTCGGCCTCGGTTAGCAGGGCGATGCGCCGCGAGGTGCCGAGCATCAGCTCGGCGAAGGTTTTGGGGCTGGCGAAGAAGCCCAGCGTAAAGCTCATTTCCCTGGCGACGTCGGTCAGGTGGCGATTGGCGCGAATTGACTCACTGGCTATGAATAGCATGGCGGCCCGAAATCTTCCTCGATAGGGGTCTTTATACGCGCCCGGCGGGCCTCCCGATGTGCGCCGTGTCGCAATGCCGAAAATCGGCTGAAAACGCGTATTTTCGGGGAAAAACCGCGAAAAAAGCCCGGTTCTTTATCGGCCGGTTTGTGTTGCCATGCCCGGGGTCTGCCACTATAATGCGCACGCAATTCACAGGCCCGCCTGGATAAGTCACACCACTCGCGCCACCAGCCGCCGGTAATTCCCGATGGACGTGGCGTTTTTAGTGCCGGAGGCATTGAGATTGATGGACGAGAGCGCCGGCTCGCGCGACTCCTTCATTATCGCCCGGGTACTCAAGTGGCAATTCTTGGCCGGGGCGGCCCTGGCCGCAGTAATTTGGGGTGTTTTTGGTCACATAGCCGGTTATTCGGCGCTGCTTGGCAGCCTGACGTGTGTGATTCCGAACGCCTTTCTCGCGCTGCGACTGGTCCTGCCGCGCAGGGACCCCGGGGCGGGGGCCCTGATCCGGGCAGCCTGGCTGGGCGAATTGGGAAAGCTGGCGTTGACCGTGCTGTTTTTCAGTCTCGTGTTCATGCTGGTCAGGCCGCTCTCGGCAGCGGCGCTTTTTGCAGGATTCATTGTCACGCAGCTGATGACCTTCACGGGTTTCTGGATGCGGGGCGAACAGGAAACGGAAACGAGAAACAGCAATGGCAGCTGAAGGCGGACACGGCCCACAAACCTCGAGCGAGTACATCTCACACCATCTGCAAAACCTGCAGGTGTGCAAGTCTGAAACTGGCGAGTGGGTATGGAATCAATGCGCCGGCAACCCGATGACCATCAACGTCGACTCGATGTTCTGGTCGTTCCTGCTCGGCCTCGTATTTGTATTGCTGTTCCATGGGGTGGCGAGAAAAATCTCGGTGGGCAAGCCGAGCAAGACCCAGGCTGCTGTCGAGATGATCGTCGAGTTCGTCGATTCCAGCGTACGTGACACCTTCAGCGGCACCAGTCGCCTCATTGCGCCGCTTGGCCTGACGATCTTCGTCTGGGTTTTCCTGATGAACCTGATGGACCTTGTTCCGGTCGACTGGATTCCGCATTTCAGCGCCCAGGTTCTCGGCATTCCTTATATGAAGGTCGTACCGTCAACGGACGTGAACGTCACGTTCGGCATGTCGATCGCCGTGTTCTTCCTGATCATCTTCTATACCATCAAGAACAAGGGCGTGACCGGCTTCATCGGAGAGCTGACTTTGCATCCGATCGCACCGCCGACCAAGGGATTGGGCCTGATTGCGGCGCCGTTCATCATCGCCTTCAACTTTATTCTGGAAAGTGTCGCGCTGCTGGCCAAGCCCGTCAGCCTGAGCCTGCGACTCTTCGGCAACATGTTTGCCGGCGAACTCATCTTCATCCTGATTGCGTTGCTCGGCATCTACCAGCTGCCGCTGCATTTCGGCTGGGCCGTGTTCCACGTGCTCATCGTTACGCTGCAGGCCTTCATTTTCATGATGCTGACCATAGTTTATCTAAGCCTGGCATCCGAAAAACATTAGTTAACTTTGTATTCAACACGTTGTACTTGACCCTCCTTAGGAGAAATTGATGGAAACTGTTATTGGCTTCACGGCGATTGCCGTCGCACTTCTGATTGGCCTCGGCGCCCTTGGCGTTGGTATCGGTATGGGCCTTCTGGGTGGCCGCTTCCTGGAAGGTGCTGCACGTCAGCCTGAGCTGGCCCCGATGCTGCAGACCAAGATGTTCATCGTCGTCGCGCTGCTCGACGCCGTTGCGATGATCGGTGTGGGTATCGCCCTGTTTTTCGCCTTTGCAAACCCGTTCATCGGCCAGCTGCAGGCAGCGACCGGCGGTTGATAAGGCCGTAGGAGCGGCAGTACGCCGCGTTCCCGAACAGGTAGGAGGGCCGTTGCGCCCGCTTCGCGGCCAGGAGCCGCTCCTACAGCAAGGAGCATTACGTGGATATTAATCTAACTCTCATCGGCCAGACGATCGCAATGATCGTGTTCGTGTGGTTCTGCATGAAGTTTATCTGGCCACCGATCCTGAAGGCGCTGGAAGAGCGCCAGCAGCAGATCGAGGAGGGCCTCGCCGCCGCGGACAAGAGCCAGGAAAAGCTGGTCGCAGCCGAGGCCGAGGCAGACGAGATTGTTGCGGAGGCACGCAAGCAGGCTACCGGTATCCTGGACCAGGCGCATGCCCGGGCGAACGAGATCGTCGCCGATGGCAAGGCAGCCGGTGAGAAGGAACGCGAGCGGCAGCTCGTCGCGGCCAAGGCCGAGATCGAGCAGGAAGCCAATCGTGCACGCGAAGAGCTGCGTGGCCAGGTATCAGCCATCGCAATCGCCAGCGCCGAGAAGATCCTGAAACGCGAGATCGACGACAAGGCGCACCAGGACATTCTGGGCAAGCTCGCACAGGAGCTCTAGACCGTGGCCGATAACAACACAGTGGCCAGGCCTTATGCCCAGGCAGTCTTTGAGGTAGCGCAGGAAAACAACGCGCTGGCCGAGCTGTCGGCGTCATTGGACGCGGCGGCCGAGCTGATGCGCGACGGCCAGGTGGCTGAGTTTCTTGCCCAGCCGACGCTGAGCAATGAGCAGCGGCTGGCGTTCGTGCAGGGTCTTCTCGGCGAAGTTGTCGGCAAGGACACAGTGTTTGCCGGCGGCAGCCAGCACGGCACCAACTTCCTGAAGCTGCTGCTGGAATATGGTCGCATCGGCGTATTGCCGGAAATCGCCGAGCACTTCGAGGCGCTGAAGGCAGAAACCGAGAACACCGTCGACGCCGTGGTGACCTCGGCTACGGCGCTTAGCAAGGAACAGGAGCAGGCGATTGCCGGCTCGCTGAAAGAACGACTCGGGCGTGACGTTCGAATCACGACGGAAATAGACGAGAACCTCATCGGGGGTGCAGTAGTTCGCGCCGGTGATGTCGTTATTGATGGATCACTGCGTGCACGGCTGACCGGCCTTGCTACGGCACTGACCAAGTAAATAAGGAAAAGGAAATGGCACTCAAAGCTTCTGAAATCAGCACGCTGATTAAAGAGCGCATCGAGAACTTCGAGGCATCCGCGGAAGCGCGTGACGTCGGCACCGTAATCGCGGTCACCGATGGCATCGTCCGCATCCACGGCCTGGCGGACGCCCGCTACGGCGAAATGCTCGAGTTCCCGCAGAACACGTTCGGCATGGCCCTGAACCTCGAGCAGGACTCGGTCGGCTCGGTCGTCCTCGGTGATTACAAGCACATTTCGGAAGGCGATACGGTCAAGACGACCGGCCGCATTCTCGAGGTGCCGATCGGTGAGGCACTGCTCGGCCGCGTCGTCGACGCGCTGGGTACCCCGATCGACGGCAAGGGTCCCATCGACGCCGAAGGCCGCGCACCGATCGAAAAGGTCGCACCGGGCGTCATCGAGCGCCAGTCCGTCGACCAGCCGGTGCAGACCGGCCTGAAGTCGATCGACTCGATGGTCCCGATCGGCCGCGGCCAGCGCGAACTGATCATCGGCGACCGCCAGACCGGCAAGACCGCTGTCGCGGTCGACACGATCATCAACCAGCGTGGCACCGGCATCAAGTGTATCTACGTCGCCATCGGCCAGAAGGCATCGTCGATTGCCGGCGTCGTGCGCAAGCTCGAAGAAGAAGGCGCGCTGGAGCACACGATCATCGTTGCTGCGGCTGCCGCCGACAGCCCGGCCATGCAGTACATCGCGCCGTATTCCGGCGCGACGATGGGCGAGTACTTTCTCGACAAGGGCGAGGATGCTTTGATCATCTTCGACGACCTGACCAAGCAGGCATGGGCATACCGCCAGGTATCGCTGTTGCTGCGTCGTCCGCCGGGCCGCGAAGCCTACCCGGGTGACGTTTTCTACCTGCACTCCCGTTTGCTGGAACGCGCCTCGCGCGTCAACGCCGACTATGTCGAGAAGAAGACCAACGGCAAGGTCAAGGGCAAGACCGGCTCGCTGACGGCACTGCCGATTATCGAAACGCAGGCCGGCGACGTATCGGCATTCGTACCGACCAACGTGATCTCGATCACCGACGGCCAGATCTTCCTCGAGACCGACCTTTTCAACGCGGGCATCCGCCCGGCCATCAACGCCGGCCTGTCGGTATCGCGCGTAGGTGGTGCGGCACAGACGAAAATCATCAAGAAGCTCGGCGGTGGCGTGCGGCTTGCGCTGGCACAGTATCGTGAGCTGGCGGCTTTCGCACAGTTTGCCTCCGACCTGGACGCGGCAACGCGGGCCCAGCTGGAGCGTGGCGAACGCGTTACCGAGCTGATGAAGCAGAAACAGTACTCGCCGTTGTCGGTTGCCGAAATGGCGCTGTCGCTGTTCGCGGCCAACGAGGGTTTCCTCGACAAGGTGCCGGCGAACAAGGTCGTCGATTACGAAGAAGCGCTGCATGATTTCGCACGCGCCAACAACCAGGACGATCTCGATGCGATCAACGCATCGGGTGACTACAACGACGAGATCGCCGCAACGCTGAAGGGCATCTGCGAAGAGTTTGCCGAGAAAGGCGCCTACTAGGAGCAGTTATGGCCGGCGAAAAGGAAATCCGCTCGAAGATCGCTTCTGTAAAGAACATGCAGAAGATCACGAGCGCGATGGAAAAAGTCGCAGCGAGCAAGATCCGCAAGGCGCAGAAGCAGATGGAGGCATCACGCCCCTATGCAGAGCGTATTCGGCGCGTGGTCGGGCACCTGGCGCAGGCGAATCCGGATTACAAGCATCCGTTCCTGACGGAGCGGGAAGTGAAACGGGTCGGCTACATTGTCATTTCGACGGACCGCGGCCTGTGCGGTGGTCTGAACGCCAACCTGTTCAAGACCATGATTGGCGAAATCGCCAGGTGGCAGGGCGAAAGCGTCGAAGTAGACCTTGCGCTGGTCGGCGCCAAGGCCGTCGCGTTCTTCCGCCGTCTCGGCGGCAGGGTCGTCGGCACGGCAACGCACCTGGGTGACAAGCCGAGCATCAATGACCTGATCGGCTCGATCAAGATCATGCTCGACGCCTACAGCGACGGCAACATCGACCGCTTGTTCCTGGTGCACAACGAATTCGTCAACTCGATGACGCAGCGGCCCGAGGTCACGCAGTTGCTGCCGGCAAGCGGCGTCGGCGATGACGAAGAAGAGCTGCAGGAACACTGGGACTACCTGTACGAGCCGGATGCCGGCGAACTACTCGACGACGTCCTGATGCGCTACATCGAATCGCAGGTCTATCGTGGCGCGGTCGAAAACTTCGCCTGCGAGATGGCGGCAAAAATGGTGGCGATGAAGTCGGCAACGGACAACGCCGGCGAAATCATCGACGGGTTGCAGCTCGAGTACAACAAGGCTCGACAGGCTGCTATTACGCAAGAAATTTCAGAAATTGTCGGCGGCGCAGCTGCCGTTTCCGGTTAGACAAACATTTACGCAAATGAATTCGGCAGAGTTGCCGATACGGGTAAGGAAAGAGTATGAGCACTGGAACTACTGTGCAGGTGATTGGCGCTGTTGTGGACGTAAAGTTCCCGGCCGGCCAGATTCCGAAGGTATACGACGCGCTGGTCATTGACGACGCAGAGATTACGCTCGAAGTTCAGCAGCAGCTGGGCGACGGCGTTGTGCGCACGATTGCAATGGGCTCGTCGGAAGGCCTGAAACGCGGCATGAGTGTCTCGGACACGGGCGCGCCGATTTCGGTACCGGTCGGTGAGAAGACGCTGGGCCGCATCATGGATGTGCTCGGCAAGCCGATCGACAACAAGGGCGATATCGGTGCGGAAAAGTCGCTGCCGATTCACCGCCCCGCACCGTCCTACGAGGACCAGGCGGCGACGACCGAGATCCTGGAAACCGGCATCAAGGTCATCGACCTGATCATGCCCATCGCCAAGGGCGGCAAGGTCGGCCTGTTCGGTGGCGCCGGTGTCGGCAAGACCGTCACGCTGATGGAGCTGATTCGTAACATCGCCCACGAGCACTCGGGCTACTCGGTGTTCGCCGGTGTCGGTGAGCGTACTCGTGAGGGTAATGACTTCTACCACGAGATGACCGAGTCGGGCGTTATCGACAAGGTGTCGCTGGTGTACGGCCAGATGAACGAGCCGCCCGGCAACCGCCTGCGCGTGGCATTGACCGGCCTGACGATGGCCGAGGCGTTCCGCGACGAGGGTCGTGACGTCCTGATGTTCATCGACAACATTTACCGTTACACGCTGGCCGGTACCGAGGTATCCGCACTGCTCGGACGTATGCCGTCTGCCGTTGGCTACCAGCCGACGCTCGCCGAGGAAATGGGTGTGCTGCAGGAGCGCATCGCGTCGACGAAGACCGGTTCGATCACGTCGTTCCAGGCCGTCTACGTCCCGGCCGACGACCTGACCGACCCGTCCCCGGCAACGACCTTTGCTCACCTCGACGCAACGCTCGTACTGTCGCGCAACATCGCCGAGCTGGGTATCTACCCGGCCGTCGACCCGCTCGATTCGACTTCGCGTATTCTCGATCCGCTGGTCATCGGCCAGGAGCACTACGATTGCGCGCGTGGCGTGCAGGCCGTGTTGCAGCGCTACAAGGAACTGCAGGACATCATCGCGATTCTGGGCATGGACGAGCTGTCGGAAGAAGACAAGCAGATCGTCAACCGCGCCCGCAAGATCCAGAAGTTCCTGTCGCAGCCGTTCTTTGTGGCCGAGGTCTTCACGAACTCGCCCGGCAAGTACGTTTCGCTGGCAGAAACAATCCGCGGCTTCAACGGCATCGTCAACGGCGATTACGACCATATTCCGGAGCAGGCGTTCTACATGGTCGGCACCATTGACGAAGCCGTCGAGAACGCGCCGAAGTACAAGTAGCAGGAGCGGCTCAGGGCCGCGATCAGAGGCGAACCATGGCAACAATTCAGGTCGACATCGTATCTGCCGAGGGCGAGATTCACTCCGGCGACGCCGCAATGGTGTTTGCGCCTGCATCGATGGGTGAGGTCGGTATCGCGCCGCGCCACGCGCCGATGTTGACGACACTGAAGCCGGGCGAAGTGCGCGTGCAGGACGCCGACGGCAAGGAACAGAGCTTTTACATCACCGGCGGCATGCTCGAAGTGCAGCCCACGCGCGTTACCGTGCTTGCCGACACGGCGCTGCGCGGCGATCAGCTCGACGAAGCCGCCGCGCTCGCCGCACAGCAGGAGGCCGAGAAAGCGCTGGAAGGCGCGTCCGCCGAAACCGACGTCGCCCGCGCACAGGCCGAACTCGAAGAAGCGCGGGCCCGCTACCGCGCCGCCCAGAAGCTCAAGGGCAAACGCTAGAAGAGAACGGGGCCGGTTACCTGGCTCGCGGAGTCAGGTAACCGGCCCCGACGTTTTCCACCCCATTCTGTTCTTGAGTTCCACCGGCTCCCCGTCAATGTCGGTCAGCGGCCGCGGCGGCGAGAGGGTCTGGGTCGCCAGCGTGACGATAACCATCGCGACAAGCGATACCCCGAACCCGATGAGGTCCGGCTGAATCTCACTGCCCAGCGCACTGGCCAGCGCCCAGCCGCCGACCCCGCCGCCGATGCCGGCGAGCGCACCATACGGGTTGGCCTTCTGCCACCAGAAGCACAGCACGAACGGCACGATGACGCCTGCCAGCAGCGGTGCCGTCGCGTCGATCAGCACCTGTACGACGCGATTCGCATTGAATGCGATGTAGGTCGCGATCAGCCCGCCGACCGGTATCATGATGCGGGCGATCAACAGCCGCAGCCTGTCATCCGGTTCCTTGTGCACCAGCGGCAGCAGGTTGGTACTGACGACGGCCGCACAGCCGAGCAACACGCTGTCAGAGGTGCTCATGATCGCGGAGATGATGGCGCCAACGAATACCACGACAAGAATATCGGGCAGGTGCAGTGACGCCAGGTCCATCAATATCGCGTTGGGGTTCCCGTGCCCCGGCATCGTGATGCTGGCTATGAGGCCGAGCACGATCGGGATTGAACCAATGAGCACGTAAAAGAACGCGGCGATGTAGAAAGAATTCTGCGCGACCGACTCGTTCCTCGCGGACAGTGCGCGCTGGATGACCGGTGTCGACGCGATGGCCGCGACGCCGAGCGTCATCCAGACATGTATCCAATCCAGCCAGTTGGCGGCCGTGTGCTCGAGCGGAATCGGGCGCAAGGCATGCTCGGGCAGCTGAGCGGCAATGCCGGACCAGCCGCCAACATCGTCGAGAACCACGACCAACAGGATGACAAGGCCGGCGACGAGCACGATCGTCTGCACGAAGTCGGTCAGGGCCACGGCCCACATGCCACCGACCATCGTGTAGATCACGACCACGAGCAAGCCGCCGAAAACACCGTACGCAAACGGTAGCCCGGTCAACGACTCCAGCAGGACACCAAAAGTGAACAGGACGCCGCCCAGCCAGACGAGGGATGCTGCGATGTCTGAAAAGGCGCCGAAAATGCCGGCAATCCTGCCGTAACGCACCTCGAAAAACTCGATCCAGGTAAGGCGCCGGCTGCGCCGGTAGAGACGGGCGAAGAACAGGCCCGACAGCAACAGCGCCAGCCCGGAAGCAAACGGCTCGCCCAGCATCAGCAGCATGTCGCGGTCGTAGCCGGAGGTCGCGGCCCCCATCATGATGCCGGAACCGAACCAGGTCGCGAATATCGAGGCGGAGCAGATCCAGAGCGGCATGCGGCGGCCGGCGACAATGAAGTCGGTTGGCGTGTGCGCGCCGCGCGAGGCGTAAAAGCCGATCGCGAGCATCAGCACGATATAGATACCGACGCCAGTCAGTATGAGAGAGCCCATGGCCGTCCTTGTTCTTTTTCTTCAGCGCTGGCGCAAAGCGTAGCACCAATCCGGCAAAAATCAGCAAAACATCCGTTCACCCTCAGCTACTTGCGCTGCATCCGGCCGATGATCGCCATGGGATAAAGCAACTCCGGAGGGCCTGCCATGAACAGGAAGACAATATGCAGTCTCGCGCTGGGGGCGATGCTGGTCGCCACCTCTGCTTACGCGCAGGAAGAACCAGCGCCACAACGCCTCATGCGCTGGAACCTGATGCTGGACGTGCCACTCTGGCCCGCGCTGGGTGACTTGCAGCCGGTCGCAGCCGG
>Ga0210074_1000359_pt1 | contig 16788 bp, 10 predicted proteins | sample China_Galinas_Co_FD_184860 | JGI IMG/M metagenome (GOLD analysis project Ga0210074, IMG submission 184860) | Wetland microbial communities from San Francisco Bay, California, USA, that impact long-term carbon sequestration -... | ecosystem: Environmental > Aquatic > Marine > Wetlands ... | reverse complement strand
TCGAAGTAGTTGGGATCGACCCGGACGTTGGAGACCACCGGCGCCGACTGGACCATGATGGCGTTGTCCGGCAGGGTGAAGCCGAAGATGCCGAACAAGAACGAGTCGCCGGGCGGCGGCTCGGCCGGGCTGCCGTCGGGCGCGCGGCCGTCCCAGTGGATCGTGTGGGTACCGACTCCCAGGGGCACCCGCTCGAGCAGGGTGATGAACCGGGTGTCGACGTTGAACAGACCGATGAAGGCGAGGATTTCCGAAGCGCCGCGGGAGGACGGGATGTTGAAGTTGACGGTCAGCAGGTTGTTCTCGAACGGGTAGAAGACCCTGGGCAGGCTGTTGCGCGACGGGTTGTAGCGCACCCCGCCCGTCGTGTCCGTCAGGTCGACCCGCTCGGTTGTCGCGCCGACGTCGTACTCGAGGACCGCGTAGTAGGGCGCCTGGGGCAGCAGCGCGCCGCTGTCGTCGCGACCGTCCCAGAGGTCCTGGTAGGACCCGGCTGCCCGGACCTCGTCCACCAGGGTCCGCACCACCTGCCGGTCGTCGTTGAGCAGCAGGAGCCGCACCGGCGCGCCGCCGCTGATCGAGGTGTTGATCGCCACCTGCTCGCCGGCGACCGGATCGAACGTGTCGTCCGGCACGGAGAGGTTCGCGAGCAGCCCGACCGACACCTCGATGAGGTCGACGCTGGTCAGCCCCTGGTCGTCAGTGGCGCGGAGGGCGGCGACGAAGTCCCCGCCGTCGACATAGGTGTGCTGGACGGCCGGCGAGGTCGCCGACGAATAGTCGTAGGTGCCGTCGCCGTCGAAGTCCCATTCCCAGAGGACGATCTGGCCGTCGTCGGTGGCGCTGCCGCCGAAGGTCACCACGAGCGGGGCGTCCCCGCTGGTCGGAGCTCCCGTGGCGCGCACGGTGGGTGTGCCTGCCGGGCCCACCCGCACCGAGGTCGAGGCCGCCGACGCCCGGGCCGTGCGGCCCTCGTTGTCGGTGACCTGGAAGACCGCCGGGTAGACGCCCGGGGTGTCGTACACGTGCGTCACGATGCTCCGCGTGACCCCGGCGTCCGCCGGGGCCGAGAAGTCTCCGCCGAACTGGTAGCTGTCGCAGAGGTTCCGCTGGCCGCAGGTGCCGTTGCTCAGGCGGTCGAAGACGCAGATCGTCTCCCCCGGCATGAGCTCGGCCCGGATGTAGCCGACCGCCAGGTTGCTCCCCACGGTCACCCGCAGGGTGTTGACGCCGGTCGAGCTCCAGGCCGAGAGCACCGTCGGGTCGTCGATCGTGTAGGACGGTTCCGCGGTGTTGCACACGCAGCCGATGGAGGGGGAGACGGTGCCCAGGAGGGAGCCGTTCAGGTAGAAGGTGATCTGGTCGTTCGAGCCGCAGTCGGCCTGGTTGACGAAGAAGGTGATCGCGTCCGGCTGCGGGCTGTCGAAGGTCGAGGTCTCGAAGTCGAAGACGCCGTCGCCGTCGAAGTCCCAGGAGTGGAGCTCGATGGTGCCCCCCTGCTTCGTGCCGACGCCGGTGAAGGTGACGCTCAAGGGTGCCGGGCCGTTGGAGGGATCGGCGTCCGCCAGCGCCACCGGTGCCGCGGCGGCGACCGTGATCGTGCAGCTGTCGGTGGCGGTCTCGCCGAAGTTGTTGGTCACCTCGAGCGTCGCCTCGTAGATGCCGGGCACGCCGTAGTCGATGAGGAAGTCCCGCGGCACCGGGTCCGAGGTGTTGAAGATGCCGTCGCCCTCGAAGTCCCAGCGGTAGCGGATGATGCTGCCGCCGACGAACTCACCGCGCGTCCGGAAGCGCACCCGCAAGGGCACCACGCCGGAGGTCGGTGAGCAGTCGGCGATGGCGCGGAACGCCGGCAGGGGCGCCGGCGACTCGTCGTAGCCGATGTCGGTGCGCGGGACGTCGTCGCCGTTGCCGTCCTCGGGCCGCGCCTGGCCCTCGAAGTCCATCATCGGGACCCTCTGGGCGCCGTTGTGCTCCAGGTCGTCCAGGCCGCGGTCGACCGCCGGAGACTCCTCGATCAGCCGCAGGTCGGTGGCCGGGTCGACGAAGATCGCCGTCAGGTCGGTGTCCCCGGTGCAGTCGGCGAACGTGCAGCCGGCCACGGCCGGCGAGCCGTACTCGTCGCCGAAGGTGGTGTAGTTGGCCAGGTCTCCGCCGGTCTCGAACACCTGGGTGACGTTGGCGATGTCCCCGCCGAGGCCGGACGGCTGGCCCACGCCGTTGCGGTAGAACATGTTGTAGAGCAGGACCGTCGCCTCGAGCACGCCCTGGCCGGGCTGGCCCTCCCGGAACAGTCCGAAGCGGCCCGAGTTGACGCCGTAGTTGAGCTGGTTGCCGCCCTTCACCTCGGCGGTGCCGTTGCCCACGATCAGGTTGTTGACCAGATAGACCAGCCGCTTGCGGGTGACCCGCAGGCCGTTGTACCCGTTCCGCAGGACCGTGTTGTTGACCAGGTAGACGGCGTCGTCGCCCGGGGCGCCGGAGTCTTCGACCAGGATGCCGTTGCCGACGTTGTCGCGGACCAGGTTGTTGACCACCCAGGTGCGGGCGCTGCCCTGGCCGATGGTGATGGCCCCCTGGTTCGAGCCGGCCCCGTTGCCGTGGACGTCGTTGCTGTCGAGGACGATGTCCTCGTTCCCGTTGGTCCCGCCCAGGCCACGGAGCACGAACGCCTCGCTCGCACTCCGCACGTCGAAGGACTTCACCGTCACCCTCCGCGCGCGCTCGATCCAGAAGCCCGTTCCACCGGAGGCCGGGGCGAGGACCACCTTCTCAGAGTCGGCCGCGGCGGCGTCGGCCGGGGCCTCGGCCAGGATCACGATGCGCTGGGCCTCGTCCGTGGACTGGGAGTTGACGTCGGCCAGGGTCACCGACTCTTGGTAGGTGCCGTTCCGGACCGTGACGATGCAGGGCCCGGGGTCGGGAAGGTCGTCCACCGCTGCCTGGATCGACGTGTGGGTCACGCCGCCGACGCCGACGGTGCCCTGGGCGTCGACCACGAACGGGCAGGTGGGCTGCGCCGCGAGGAGGGCGGGCAGGAGGAAGACCATCCCGGCTGCAACGGTTGAACAGCGGAGCTGGAGTCCCATGAGGCACACCCCTTTGTGAGTCTCCGCACTGGAGGATCGTCACGAGAACCGAAGGCGACGATCGGTTCCAGAGGCGCCTTGAAGTATGTCTAAGACTTCTGCCTATCCTGACTTCTTACCAAAGGAAATCAAAAAAGTCAAGATCTTCTCCGGTTGGCCCGTCACCTGAGAGGCGGGGACCGGTGGCTCTCGAGCAGGCCGTGCCGATCGATCCGGTCGGGATGTAACGCCTCGGCGTCTCGGTCGCCAGGGGAGGGTGACGCCGAAGTACGACCCGAACCCGACCCGAGGAGGCCTTGACGTGAATCCCCTGGCTCGCTCCCCCGTGGGGCTCGATCCGACTCCCCTGTGTCTGTCCCGGCGGTCGCGGGTTGACCGGGAGAGCGCTGGCCAACAGCGGCACGAGCTACGGCGTCTTCGGCGCCTTCATGGGCGCGGTGGAGCCCGACCGGACCGACCTCTGGCGGCACGGCGACGGCGACCGGATCGGCACCGTCCACGCCGTGCTGCTAGCAGTCGTCTACATGAGCGGCTGAGCCAGCCTGGTCAGAACGGAGGACGGGCGGGACCGCCGGAGCCATCGAGACCGCCGGGGCCATCAGTTAAGCTCGGGGTGCTCATGCACCACGACGGAGCGACGCTGGCCCGGCGGTTTCTCAGCGGACAGGAAGAGGCGGTTCGGATCGTCGAAGGATGGATTCGCTCGTCCGCCGGCTCGTTCCGGCGGCGCCTGGGGACCGACTGGGAGGACGCGGTGCAGGAGAGCCTGCTGGAGCAAGGGACGGTCGCCACCCTCCTGGACCTGGTCGGCCGCTGCCCGGAGCACTGCCGGGACCTCTGGCAGATGATCCTCGAAGGCCTCAGCTACCGGGAGATGAGCGAGCGCACCGGTCTCGCGGAGGGCACGCTGCGGGTGCGGGTGCGGGTGCTGCGCTGCCGTCGGCTGGCCCAGGACGTGGCCCGGGAAAGGGAGCAGGCAGGAGATCTAGCCGGGAAACCTGCGGGTGACCGCAACGGAGACTCAGCCCGGGACCAGGCCGCCACTGAATCCCCGGCGGACGGTCAATGCGGCACTTGCGACGAGTCTGTAACGAATGGCGGGTCCGGACGCCGGAACAGGGTGCATGGGAAAGATCATGCGGTGTGACGCCGTCATCGAATCGCTGCCCTGGCACCTGAACGGCTCCCTCGGGCCCGAGGAGAGCGCGGCCATCCGGGAGCACTTGGAGCACTGCCCGGCCTGCCGGGCCGAGCTCGCCGCCACGGCGAAGGTGGGCAGGCTCCATCTGACCCATCCGTCGGCCGAGGAAGCGGTCTCCGGCACGATGGAAGGCCCGGTCTCCGCCCCCCTCCGACCGGCCCGGCGCTGGCTGGCGGCGGCCGCCCTCGTCGGGGCCCTGATCTCGGCGGGGGTCGCCGGCGGCGGAGCGGTGCTCCTCTGGCAGCACGTGGCGCCTCACGCCGGGCGCGAGCCGGCCGGCCCCCGGGCCGGTCATCCCGTCATCGAGCTTCTGCCCGAAGAGCTGGCGATCCGGGGCGACGTCCCCGTGCCGCCGGTGCCGCGGCTGCCGGCCGACGCCAAGTGGGCCACGGTCCTGTTGAGCGCTCCCGGTGTGCCGCTCGACGGCGTCTATCGGGTCGAGCTCCGGCAGGGCGACGCGACTCTCTGGCGGAGCGGGCCCACGGCCCCCGACGACCTGGGCACCTTCTCCCTCCTGCTGCCCGCCAAGGCGCTCCGGGGCAAGGGACGATCCTTCGTCGTCGTCTCGGACGACGCCCCTCCCGGGGCCAAGCCGGTCGCGATCTACCGTCTCCCCTGACCGGCCCGCTTCTCGGAACGCTCTGAATGCGCCGCCGGGCCGGTCGCGGCGGAGGTCGGGTATGCTCGCCCGGTTGTCGCGCTCTCCATCCACGTTGCGTCGCAGGAGGTTCCGGAAGGCCCCTCCCCGGACCGGGGCACTGCTTCTCCTCGCCCTGGGCGCTCTCTGCCTGGGTGCCCCGGACCGGAGCGCCCGCTACTCCACGTCGCCCGACGGTGCCGACTCGCTGGGCGCGGCGTCCGGGTCCAGGGGCGGAAGGCCGCGCTTGGCGAGCTTGCTGTTGAGGACCGGGACCTGGCCGGCCAGCTCATGCCAGGCGGCGAGGGCGGTCTCGAGATCCCGGTCGACCTGATCCGCCGCCTTGGTCTGGACCGGAGTGGGCGCCACGTCGGCGGCGCCGATCTGGCCGTAGAGGGAGCCGGCCCGGCCCAGGAGGGCCTGGAGACCGGCGGCGCTCGGCGCCTCGGTGCCCTCGGAGCTGCCTTCCTCGGAGCTCCCGGCGAGAACGCCCTTCACCTGGGCGTCGAAGGCGTCGAGCTCGCGGCGGAGGTGACGGCCCACCTGGGCGCTCTTCTGACCGAGGGCGGCGATCTGCTCGCGGACGGCACGGGCGGAGGAGACCGCCTTCGTCGCCTCACCCAGCCGCCGGGAGAGCGTGCGCTCCTGGATGAGCTGGCGGGCCAGGTCCGCCTGGGAGGTCGTGACCCGTGGGTCCATGGTCACCCGGAGCGACGCGGTGCGGGTCACGTCCCCCACGGTCAGGCGGACGGTGTAGTCGCCCGGGAGGACCAGCGGACCCTGGGGCACCCGCGGCGTGTCGTGGGGCACAGCCGAGATCGGGTAGGAGCGCGAGGCGACCGCCGGCGGCGCGTAGCGCAGGTCCCAGACCCAGCGGTGCATGCCGGGCGTGGTTGGCAAGCTGCGGAACGGGCGCACCCAGTAGGTGGGGATCATCTGCTCGGCCAGGTCCTCCGCGGAGAGCTCTGGCTCATCGGTGCTCGAGTAGGTGCGGACGACCTCGCCGTTGGAGTCCAGAACTTCGAGCGTCACCGGCCCGGCGGCCTCGCCCCCGCCCAGGTTGCCGAGCGAGTAGTCGATCACCGCCCCGGCCGGCGGGTTCTCGCCCATGGGCTCGTCGGCCGGCAGCGGCGTGTCGGTGTAGGTGTCGCGCCGGACGCGCACGGCCGGCGTCGGGTCGAACAGGTGGACCGCCTCGGCGGCCAGGTCGCTGCTCGCCTGGCGGAGCGGCGCCAGGTCGTCCAGGATCCAGAAGCCGCGCCCGTGGGTCGCCACGATCAGGTCGTCATCGTGGATCCACAGATCCCGCATGGAGGTGTGGGGCAGGTCGAGCTGGAGCGACTGCCAGTGGTCGCCATCGTCGAAGGAGACCCAGACGCCGGTTTCGGTGCCGGCGTAGAGCAGCCCCTGGCGGACCGGGTCCTCGCGCACCGTGTCGACCGGCGCGTCGGCGGGGAGCCCCGTGGTGATCGCCTGCCAGCTCGTGCCGCCGTCGTGGGTCCGGTAGATGTACGGCTTCAGGTCGTCCACCCGCAGGCGGCTGACCGTGACGTAGGCGGTGCCGTCGTCGAAGGGGGAGGTCGCGATCTGGGTCACCTTGCTCCACGGAGTGACCTCGGGCGGCGTCACGTCCTGCCAGGTCGTGCCGCCGTCCCGGGTGACCTGGATGACGCCGTCGTCGGTGCCGGCCCACAGGGTGTCCAGGCTCTTGAACGAGGGTGCCAGCGCGTAGACCGCGCCGCGTTTCTTGGCCGCCTCCGGGCTGTCGTCGGCGAGCGTTCCCAGGCTCGCCGGGATGCCCGGCTTCTCCCGCGTCAGGTCCGGGCTGATCTGCTTCCAGCTCTCTCCGCCGTCCCGGGTCTCGAAGACCACGTTGGCGGCGTAGTAGAGGACGAGGGGGTCGACCGGCGAGAACATGAGCGGCTGGGTGCGGTCCACCCGGTAGTCGTCGCCCAGCACCGGGATCGGCGTCACACTCTGGGTCTGGCCGGTCGACCAGCGGTACTTGGAGACCGCGTTCCGCCCGGCGCCGTAGACCACGTCCGGGTCGAGCGGATCGGGCGCCACGTAGCCGTACTCGATCACCCCGACCGGGTGCCAGTCGCGGAACGTGATGGCTCCATCGTCGCCGCGGCTCTTGATGCAGACGGAGCCGCTCTCCTGCTGGCCGCTGCACACCCGGTACGGAAACTCGTGGCTCGCCTGGACGTGGTAGAGCTGGGCGGTCGGCTGGTTGTACCAGGAGCTCCAGGTGGCGCCGCGGTCGACGGAGACGATCGCCCCCTGGTCGGAGGCGAGCAGGATGACGTTCGGGGCCTCCGGGTCGATCCAGATGTTCTGGTAGTCGTCGCCGCCCGGCGCGCCGCGAAGGCTCGTCCAGGTCTTGCCGCCGTCCTCGGAGCGGACGGTGACGATCGACGTGCTGTAGACCACGTCCGGGTTCAGCGGGTCGACGCCGGGCACCGGCAGATCGCCGCCGCCGATCCGCATGAGCGGCCGCGGGTCCTCGGTGACGCTCTCCCAGGTGGCGCCGCCGTCGTCCGAGCGGTAGAGCGCCTGGCCGTCGCCCGACTGGTAGCCGCTCGTGAGCGTCAGCGCCAGGATCGCGTAGAGCCGGTCCGGGCGGCTCGGGGCGATCGCCAGGTTCGCCTGGACGATCGTCTCCGGCAATCCGCCGGAGAGCTTGTTCCAGGTGGTGCCGCCGTCGGTCGACTTGAAGATGCCGCCGTTGCCGCCGCCGTAGGCGTTGCCGTACTCCCACGGCCCCTCGCGCCCCTGCCAGAAGGTGGCGTAGACCGTGTCCGGGTCGGCCGGGTCGATGTCGACGTCGGCGGCGCCGGTGTCCTGATCGAGGTAGAGCACCTTCTCCCAGGTCGCGCCGCCGTCGGTCGAGCGGAAGAGGCCCCGTTCCTCGTTCGGCCCGTAGGGGTGGCCGAGCACCGCCGCGAACACCCGGTTCGGGTCCCGCGGGTCGACCGCCAGGGCCGGGATCTGCTGGCCGTCGCGGAGGCCCAGGTGGGTCCAGGTGGCGCCGCCGTCGGTCGACCTGTAGATGCCGTCACCGACGGAGAGGTCCGGCCGCTGCAGGCCCTCGCCGCTCGCCACGTAGATCGTCTCAGGGTCGGACGGAGCGACCGCGATGGCGCCGATCGACTGGGTCGGCTGGTCGTCGAAGATCGGCGTCCAGGTGCGGCCGTAGTTCCGCGACCGCCACACGCCGCCGTTCCCGACCCCGATGTAGAGCGTGTCCGGGTTCCCGTGGACCCCGGCCACCGCCCGCGTCCGCCCGCCGCGGAACGGCCCGATCGAGCGCCAATGCATCTCCTGGTAGAGGCTCGCCGGGACCGGCTGGGCGGCGAGCGGACTGGGGGAGAAAGCGAGCACGGCGGCGGCGAGGCCGACGAGAGTGGCGATGGCGAGCCGGGGCGAACGGACAGCGCGATGTCGCATGGTGCGAAGCCTCCTGGAGAGATGGCGATGATCAGGATGCCGGCGGGCCGGCACCGCCCATTGTCTCTCCACGGAACGCCCGGCGCCAGGGGCGGCCGGCGGGGCGGGTCGGTGCCCCCGGGGTACGCCTCGGAGTATGAAGTGGATCCGGAGCAAGCCCCGGGTGCCGAGCCAATCGCCGAAGACATCCATGCCCTCTTCAGTATGAGCTGGGGCGAGGGCGACCTCCTGCTCGCAGAGAGGGGCAGTCCAGCTCCGGCGGCGGTCCAGAGCTGGAGCAAGAGAAGGAAGTGCCCCGGACTTCCACCGGTCAGCGGAAGGTGCTCGCGGCAGCCGGAACGATTAGATCTAGCGTCAATCGAGCGTTGCTCAGGTTGAGGGAGGGAGATACCCTACGAGTCTGGTCCTCCCTGGCCTGTCGGAGCCGAAGCCGGTAGAGCTTGCCCCGTCCCCCGGTACTCGATCTGCCGCGACGTTCCGGTCTCGAGGACAGTGGCTCGAAGCTCGTCGCCCCGCTTTCGGTAGAGCCCAGCTAGCTTCTCCTTGACGAAGTCGTTGGTGGGATCAAGCTTCAGGGCCCTCTCGAACTTCTCGATCGCCGCCTCGTCCTTGTGTTGGTACTGGAACGTCAGGCCCAGGTTTGCCAGGATGTCCGGTTGATCCGGCTTCAACTTGAGCGCGGTGCTGAACCGCTTCAGCGCGGTCTCGAGCTTGTCCTGATAAAGGAGCACAATCCCGAAGTTGTTCTGGGCCGCAAACGAGTGGGGGTCGATCTCGACAGCCTTCGAGCAAGCGTCTTCCGCTTCAGAGAGCTTGTTTTGCTTAGCAAGGACCAGGCACAGGTTGGCCAGGACCAATGCGGTGGCCGGCCCTTCGTCCGCATCGGCCTGCAGAATCCTCTCGGCTTCCCCAAGGCTCCCTTGGGCGATCTGGATATTGGCCAAGCACACGACCGCTCGGGACCGCTCCGCTTCCGTGAACAGGTCCCGGGCCTGCTGGCAGGCATCTGTCGCCTCTGCCCAGTGCTTCTGGGTCTCCTGGTACATGCCCTCGTAGAGGAAGACCTCTGGGCACTGTGAGTCGATCAGTCGAGCCTGCTCGATGCTGCGGCGGGCGGCCTCCAGGCTCTGCTGATCTTTGGTGAGGCTTCCATAGCGGGTGGAATTCTCGGATCCACTCAGTGAGTCTCGCGCCTTTTCCAAGAACTGGGTCAACTCGCGCTCTTGGCTCACCGAAAAGTTGGTTGAAGAGACATACAGGCTGTAGACACTGATCGCGAGCGCCAGCACACCAAACGCGAACGTCAGCCAGTTGCGGACAGTCTCACCAGTCGCGTTGTCCGATCCCACGGTTCTTGGTCTCCAGGAAATATCGGGGCAGTCGTTGACAGGACGATCTGCTCGAGACCGTTGTCATTTTGCCCGAGTAGTTGCGAGGCCCGACGCTCGGTCTGGTTGCCGAACCGGTTGGAGCGCCGACTAGAACGCGCGACCGACAACCATCACAGGTCCCGACTCCCAGCTCACTGCCCAGGTGACGAACGGAAGGCCGGTCACTCTGGCCCAGTCGACCGACAGCGCCACCTTGCCTGGCGGCACGCCGATGAATCGAAAGTGTCCATCAGCAGAAGTCGTCACTGTTCGGGTGCCATGGACGGAGTACGGGTTGCCGTTTGCGTACTTCAGATCCTCGACCGACGGGCGGCCGTCCGGTGAAGTCGGCTTCGCGTCCGGCTTCATGGAGTAGTTGGTGAGCTCGATCTCGGTGTTGCCGAGGGGATTGCCCTGGGGATCGCACAGCACTCCCTCGAGAGTCACGGAGGATCCGGCATACTTGGCGGAGAAGTCCAGAGTGCTGACGCCGTCCCTTTCGGCGGCGAGGATCCTCTGGTTCTCCGGGATCTTCTGGTCGGCTCCGAGCGTCGGGCAGGTGGAGGGTTGTGCCGACAGGCACACAGGCAGCAGGAGGCTCGCCACCAGCGCGACTCCCGCGAGCAGGGCGGTTCTCTTGGTCATGGACAGGATCTCCTCAGTTCGGGTTCGATCCGAAGGCGTTTCAGCTTCACAGAATCCTCTATTCGGCTCATTGTAGCCTATCCGCTGTCGCGAGAGCCACGAGGTGGCGCGGGCGCGCGTCTGGCGAGAGTCGAGTTGGAGCACAGAGAGCGTTGAAGGAGATTATTGCACTCAGGGCTTAGGGGTGCAACAGCTGCAGCACGAGCCGCACGAGGCTCCGACGAAACAGCCACACCCGGTAATGCCGCCGCAGGTGATGCAGCATTTTTCAGAGACTTCGAAATCGACGAAATGCTTTTTTAGGCTGATAATGGGGGCTTGCGGTAGCCCCGCAGGCGTCGGATCGGCCTTCATGTCGATGCGCTCTACGTCGATCCGCTGAAGGGAGGCATCCGACAGATAGGACGGGAACCCGACCTTGGCGTTCAGCCGTTCGACGGTCCGGGCGGCTTGCTCTGAGTTTCCGCCCAGGCGAATCACCTCGATCTGGAGATCATCCGGCTCGGAACCGAGGATCGGTGTCAGACTGAAGCGCTCCCCGGTGCTCAGGATCTGGAGCACTGCCGCTCTGTGGTCACGGACAGCGAACCGCATCCACTGACCCTCGGCGGTCTCGACCTTGAAGGTCACATAGGCGACCAACCGTTCCTGGTCGCCTATCGACTGGGGACCCTGCTCTTGCGCGTGCGCTACCGGGGCGAGCCAGGGGGCTGCAACCACCCAGAGCGCGCCAGCGAGCACACCTTGCCAGCTCTTGGCCTTTCGACTCACGGTCTTCTCCTTAAGCTAAAGGGTTTGCGCCGCATCTCCTCCATTGGTCCCGGCAGCGATCGGGTTTTCAGCGAGTTGACGGGGACCATACCAAATCATTCGTAACTGCGTCAATCGTGGCGCTCGCTAGCCCGTTTGCCTGGACCGGCGGGCTCTAGCGAGCATCCTGGACGCTGCGCGAGCAGGTCTTCCGCCTGCACCATATTTCTCTATTATGGTAATTTGATTTCTTTAATCAATAACAGTGGTTCGCAAGCCCTCCGATTTTCTGCACGAATGCACTGTGAGATACTCATATTAACCGTGTACCTCCGGGTGCGTTCCATTTGGCAGCCCGGTAGCTGCTGCCCTAAGTCGAAGACTCCAAGGGCTTGCCCTGCTGCGCTCCACCAAGAGCGCAGCAGCACCCCGCAGGATGTGCTCCCAGCTCCTCTCGGTGGGCTAACCCCTCGTATGTTCTTTGTGCTTCTCTTCGCTACAGTTGGGACATCCGGCACCTCGCCGGGGCGGTCGGCTGGTTGTACCAGGAGCTCCAGGTGGCGCCGCGGTCGACGGAGACGATCGCCCCCTGGTCGGAGGCGAGCAGGATGACGTTCGGGGCCTCCGGGTCGATCCAGATGTTCTGGTAGTCGTCGCCGCCCGGCGCGCCGCGAAGGCTCGTCCAGGTCTTGCCGCCGTCCTCGGAGCGGACGGTGACGATCGACGTGCTGTAGACCACGTCCGGGTTCAGCGGGTCGACGCCGGGCACCGGCAGATCGCCGCCGCCGATCCGCATGAGCGGCCGCGGGTCCTCGGTGACGCTCTCCCAGGTGGCGCCGCCGTCGTCCGAGCGGTAGAGCGCCTGGCCGTCGCCCGACTGGTAGCCGCTCGTGAGCGTCAGCGCCAGGATCGCGTAGAGCCGGTCCGGGCGGCTCGGGGCGATCGCCAGGTTCGCCTGGACGATCGTCTCCGGCAATCCGCCGGAGAGCTTGTTCCAGGTGGTGCCGCCGTCGGTCGACTTGAAGATGCCGCCGTTGCCGCCGCCGTAGGCGTTGCCGTACTCCCACGGCCCCTCGCGCCCCTGCCAGAAGGTGGCGTAGACCGTGTCCGGGTCGGCCGGGTCGATGTCGACGTCGGCGGCGCCGGTGTCCTGATCGAGGTAGAGCACCTTCTCCCAGGTCGCGCCGCCGTCGGTCGAGCGGAAGAGGCCCCGTTCCTCGTTCGGCCCGTAGGGGTGGCCGAGCACCGCCGCGAACACCCGGTTCGGGTCCCGCGGGTCGACCGCCAGGGCCGGGATCTGCTGGCCGTCGCGGAGGCCCAGGTGGGTCCAGGTGGCGCCGCCGTCGGTCGACCTGTAGATGCCGTCACCGACGGAGAGGTCCGGCCGCTGCAGGCCCTCGCCGCTCGCCACGTAGATCGTCTCAGGGTCGGACGGAGCGACCGCGATGGCGCCGATCGACTGGGTCGGCTGGTCGTCGAAGATCGGCGTCCAGGTGCGGCCGTAGTTCCGCGACCGCCACACGCCGCCGTTCCCGACCCCGATGTAGAGCGTGTCCGGGTTCCCGTGGACCCCGGCCACCGCCCGCGTCCGCCCGCCGCGGAACGGCCCGATCGAGCGCCAATGCATCTCCTGGTAGAGGCTCGCCGGGACCGGCCCTGCCATCCGGGACGAAGCGTCCTGGGCGGCCGCGACGGCCGGCGCCGCCAGCGCGGAGCAGAGGGTCAGGGCGAAGAGGGCGAGGACGGTGGCAGGCAGCCGGAACGGGCGATGTCGCATCGGTCGGAATCTCCTCGGAACGTTCACGAGTGTGGACGCGGGCTCGGCGGGAGCGCTCCATTGTCTCCCCTCCCGAGGCCGCACGCCAGGGCCGGCGCCGGTCGAGTACACTCGATGAAACACTTCCCTCGCTCAAAGGCACACGGAAGCGATCGACCCCTGGATCGATCAAGCCCTGGATGGATCGACAGGAGACCTTCATGCTCGCCCTGATGACGTCCGCCGCTGACCTCTCCCGAGCTGCCGGGGTTCGAGATCTGGGTCCGGATCACCCCGGGTGTGGGTGAGCCGATCGATGGGCGCGCCGAGGCCCAGTGCCTGCCCGACACCCTGTGCGTCTCCGGTGCCACTCCCGGCAGCTCGGAGCTCAACGGCCTGTTCGACCGGGAAGGGTTCCTGCTGGAGTAGGGCTTACAGGACGGACTGAAACCAAGAGAGAGACTCATGCGAACGACCGCTTACGTGATCCTGGGATTGCTCTTCCTGGTGGCTTTGAGCCTCTGGGCCTTCCTCGGGCTCGAGATCTACTACATCTCGGCCAAGCTCGGGACCACGGTCGCCGCGGGCCTTGGGCTCGACGATCCGGGCTTCGGGCATGGGCTCGCCGTCACCCTGCGTGAGCTCTGGCATCCCGGCAACCTGTTCGACCTGCTCCGGGGGGAGACCCTCGTCCTGCTCGGCGCGGCGGTGGTCACGGTCTATACGTGGCGTGACGTCTTCGCGATCGGAACGGCGCCGGCGAAGAAGCGGGCGCCTCTAGTCTTCGCGGTCCTGCCCCTGGTGGTCGGGACGATCCTCGCCTGGTTCGCTCTCCGGTCGAGCTTCGACGCCCTCGCCTCGGCCGGGATCTCGAAGCCGGACCTCGTCGGCGTGGCGTTTGGAAACTCCCTCGCACCCATGCTCGTCGGCGGCCTCCTCACGATCGCCCTGACCGTGGCCTACCCGCTCCTCCGCCGCAAACCGGCCCGCGCCACGGCGCAGGAGGAACGGGACTCACCCTCGGCGTAGCCTCGAAGCGACCGTGACCGCCGAGCGTTCGGCGCCCGTGGGCGGCTCCGGGCGGTCCGGGCTCTGGGTGACGTTCCCCTGGGCGAGCCTCACCGCACCTGCCGGAAGCGCACCGTGAGCTGGTAGTAGACCGCCACCGGCTCGCCGTCGCGCGTGGCCGGGCGGAAGCGCCAGGTGCGCACGGCCTCGACCGCCGCCTCGGTCATGCCGAACGGGGCGCCGCGGAGAACCTGGACCTCCTGCACCCGGCCCTGGCGGTCGATCACCGCCTGGAGCACCACCAGGCCGTCCCGGCCGAGCTTGCGGGCGAGCTCCGGGTAGCGCGGCGTCGGAGTGTCGAGCGCCTCGGGTGGCTCGATGCCGCCGATCACGTAGACCGGCCCCTCTTCGGGCGGCGGCGGGGGAGGCAGCGCGTCGAGGAAGCCGTTGAACAGGTCGTCGTTCAGGGCGGTGGCGGCCGGGTCGGGTGCCGGCAGCGGCGTGTCGTCGGGGAGCGGCTCCGGATCGTCGATCGTGGGGACCGGGATCGTCACCGTGTGCGGTCGCGGCTGGACGGGCGGATCGATCGGCGTCGGCGGCGCGGGCGGCTTCGGGCGCACGTTGACGATCTGGACGAACGGCCGCATCGGCGGCTCCACCGCGGCACCGACCGTGCTCGTCGGCATCGGCAGGGGCAGAAGCAGGGCGTGGAACGCCACCGCGGCGCCGAGCGACCAGCGGAACAGCCGGCCTTCCTGGCGGTCCCGCGGATCGGCGGACATGGAGGAAGCGGCGGGTTCGGGGAGGGACGGACGACGGATCGCTTCGCTCATGGGAGTCTCCTTTCGCTCGATGAGACTCCGCGGGGGTGGCGGCGGTTCCCGAGGGGAGAGGGAAAGCGGTTCCCCGGGTCGTCTTCCTCCGAGGAATCAGGACCCACGACCCTCGGAGGACCACACGCCATGAGACCGCTGATCTTCGCCCTGTTCGCAAGCCTCGCCTTCGCCTTCGCGGCACCGCTCGCCGCGACGCCGCTCGAGATCGTCGAAGTCTCCGCCCCCGCGATCAACTGCATCTTCGACTCCGACTGCACGATCACGGTGAACGACACCACCGCCCCGATCACCCTGCCGGCGGCGAGCGGCGAGGGGTTCCTCCAGAGCCGCACAGCGCCTCCGGGCCAGCCGGGGACGGTGGGGCAGGGGTTCGTGCCGTACGAGTACCGGGTCGACCTGCGCCAGGTCGTCGGGGTGCTCGCGCTGCCCTGCATCACGCAACTGGTGATCGACTTCGGCGCGCTCCAGCCCCTCGACTACGACGGCGACGGCCACGCGGAAGACGTCTACGTGGTCACCGGCGGCGGGCTCGGCTCCGTCGGCCTGGCCTCGGCGGACCAGGTGGGTGGCCAGATCACCTTCCGGTTCGAGCCCGCGGTCTGCGCCGGCAGCCACCCGGGTGGCGGAGAGAGCACGTTCTTCTTCGGCCTCGCGGGCGCGGGGCCGCCGCAGGCGGTGACCGCGCAGGCGACCGTCTCCCTCGGTGGCACGCTGAGCCTCGCGGCGCGGGCTCCTGGCGGAGCTGGTCCAGGTCCAGGTCCAGGGCCAGGGCCAGGGCCGGGAGTCGGCCCCGTTCTCTGCCTGCCCGGCCTGCCGATCACGGCCGACGTGCCGGTCTGCCGATGCCTCCGGGACCGGGTGCTGCGCGAGCTCCGCTGCGCCCTGCTTCGCCCGGACTTCGTCCTCGTCCGCCGCACGCCCCTGCCGATCCCCCCGGGCCAGCCCGTCGAGGTCCGCTGGAGCTTCGCTCCCCTGAACGGCTTCACCGGCAAGGTGACGGTCGAGGACGGCCTGGCCCCAGGCTTCAGCGGCCCCCGCGGCCCGCAGCGCCTGGTGTTCGAGAGCCAAGGAGGGCAGGGAGGGACCCTCACCCGCTCCTATGAGGTGAAGGCCACGGCCTCCAAGGGAACCGTGAGCGTGCCGAGCCTCGTCACCGTCGAAGGCCGGGGTGGTCAGGCCGGGCCGGAGAGCCTCCAGGTCCTCCTGCCGATCGGGCCGGAGGCGCCGGTCGACCTGGGCGACGTACCATCCGAGCCGATTCCGCGGCCGCCGGCCGAGCCCGACTTCGGCCCGGGCTCCTGCGGGCGCGCCGCTCAGCGGCTCTGGGACGAGCACGTCGAGCGCTTCGGCCGGACCCCCTTCGGCCTCAGCTACGCCGAGTTCACGGATCTCCAGACCCGCGCCGAGCAGTGCCGCCGGGCGCTGCCCAGCTTCGGTGGGCCGTGTGGATCGGCCGGCCAGGCGGCCTGGGCCGCGTGCTTCCTGCGTCGCGGGTCCAATTGCCAGGCGGAGGGCCAGATGGCCGTCGAACGCTGCGTCCGCTTCGGTCTGGGCGAGCCCCTCGACGGGATCCTGGGAGGCTTCCGGGACGACCTGATCGACCTCGGCGAGCCGTAGTCGGGCCGGCCGGTCGTCTCCGGCCTCAGACGTCGAGCTCGACGATCTCCGCGTCCAGCCGGCTCCCGGTCACCGTCAGCCGGGCCACCGTCACCGGAAGCCGGAATCGCCGAGGGCCGGCGGCTCCCGGGTTCAAGTAGAGCACCCCGTCGCGCAGCTCCACGCTCGGCTGGTGGGAATGGCCGTAGATCACCGCCGCGAAGCCCGCGGCGGTGGGGTCCAGATCCAGCATCGCCAGGTCGTGGAGGACGTACAAGTCGGTTTCTCCGGCCGGCACCACCTCCGTCGCCGGGAGATCCCGGGCCAGATCTCCCCGGTCCACGTTCCCCCGCACCGCCGACAGCGGCGCGATCCGCTCCAACTCCTCCAGGATCCCGGGGTCCCCCACGTCCCCCGCGTGGACGATCCGCTCCGACCCCTCGAGCGCCC
>Ga0210074_1000358_pt1 | contig 16792 bp, 5 predicted proteins | sample China_Galinas_Co_FD_184860 | JGI IMG/M metagenome (GOLD analysis project Ga0210074, IMG submission 184860) | Wetland microbial communities from San Francisco Bay, California, USA, that impact long-term carbon sequestration -... | ecosystem: Environmental > Aquatic > Marine > Wetlands ... | reverse complement strand
GCCCAGCCCTTCTCCGCCAGAATCCGCGTGATCGCCGCAGTCAACGTCGTCTTGCCGTGATCCACGTGGCCGATCGTCCCGATATTGACGTGCGGCTTGGTGCGCTCGAACTTCTCCTTGCCCATGGTCCCTTCCTCCTTCAGGTACGTACGCTCCGCCGGAGACTCAGCATCCCGCGGGCGGTCTCGTTCACCCCGCCGCCTTGGCGACGATCTCTTCGCTGACGGTCTTCGGTGCCTGCTCGTAGGCGGCGAACTGCATGCTGTAGTTCGCGCGACCCTGGGTGAGCGACCGCAGATCGGTGGCGTAGCCGAACATCTCGGACAACGGCACCATGCAGCTGATGATCTGGTTGTTGGCGTGGGCTTCCATGTGCTGCACCCGCCCGCGCCGCGAGTTGATATCGCCGATGACGTCGCCCATGTACTCCTCGGGCGTCACGATCTCCACTTCCATGACCGGCTCCATGATCACGGGATGAGCCCGCTTGGCCCCGCTCTGAAACGCCATGGACCCGGCAATCTTGAAGGCGACCTCCGACGAGTCGACGTCGTGGTAGGTGCCGTCATAGAGGTCGACTTCCACTCCGGTGAGCGGGTAACCGGCCAGGGGACCGGTCTCCATCGCCTCGCGGATGCCCTGCTCGACCGGCTTGATGAACTCTCTCGGAATGGCGCCGCCCTTGATCTGGTCGTTGAAAACGAAGTCGCCTTCGTCGGTCGGGCGGACCCGGATCTTGCAGTGACCGTACTGGCCGCGGCCGCCGGACTGGCGCACGAACCGGCCCTCCGCGTCGGCCTCCGCGGTGATCGCCTCGCGGTAGGCCACCTGGGGCCGGCCCACGTTCGCCTCCACCTTGAACTCCCGCAGGAGCCGGTCGGTGATGATCTCCAGGTGGAGCTCGCCCATGCCGGAGATCAGCGTCTGGCCGGTCTCCTCGTCGGTGTGGACCCGGAACGTCGGATCCTCCTGCATGAGCTTGGACAGCGCCTGGCCGAGCTTCTCCTGGTCGGCCTTGGTCTTGGGCTCGATCGAAACGGCGATGACCGGCTCCGGGAAGCTCATGGACTCGAGCACGATCGGGCTCTTCGGGTCGCAGATCGTGTCGCCGGTGGTGACGTTCTTCAAGCCCACCGCGGCGGCGATGTCGCCGGCCCAGATCTCGGAGATCTCTTCGCGCTTGTTGGCGTGCATCTTGAGGATGCGGCCGAAGCGCTCGGTCCTGTTCTGGCGGGTGTTGAGCACCGAGTTGCCGGTCTCGACGTGGCCGGAGTAGACCCGCAGGAAGGCGAGCTGCCCGACGAACGGGTCGGTCATGATCTTGAAGATCAGCGCGGAGAACGGCTCCTCGTCCGACGCCTCGCGCTTGAGCGGCTCCTCCTCGCCCATGGTCAGCCCCTCGACCGGCGGCAGGTCGACCGGCGACGGCAGGTACTCGACGACGGCGTCGAGCAGCGGCTGGACACCCTTGTTCTTGAACGCGCTACCGCAGAGCACCGGATGGAGCTGGTTGGTGACCGTCGCGCGGCGCAGCGACCCGCGTAGCTCGTCGTCGGTGATCTCTTCTCCGGAGAGGTACTTCTCGAGCAGCTCGTCGTCAGTTTCAGCGACCGCCTCGACCATCTGCTCGCGCGCCTTGAGCGCCGCGTCCTTGAGGTCGTCGGGAACGTCGGTCTCTTCGAACTGGGCGCCGAGGGTCTCGTTCTTGTAGCGGATGCCGCGCATGGTGATGAGGTCGATCACGCCCTCGAGCTTGTCTTCCCTGCCCCAGGGGATCTGCACCGGCACCGGCGACGCCGAGAGCCGCGAGCGCATCATCTGGACGCAACGGTCGAAGTCGGCGCCGACGCGGTCCATCTTGTTGACGAAGGCGATGCGCGGCACCTTGTAGCGGTCGGCCTGGCGCCAGACCGTCTCTGACTGGGGCTCGACACCGGCGACGGCATCGAAGACGGCGACGGCGCCGTCGAGAACACGCAGGGAACGCTCGACCTCCGCGGTGAAGTCCACGTGACCGGGAGTGTCGATGATGTTGATGCGGTGGTCCCGCCAGAAACAGGTGGTCGCGGCGGAGGTGATCGTGATGCCACGCTCCTGCTCCTGGACCATCCAGTCCATCACGGCCGCGCCATCGTGGACCTCGCCGATCTTGTAGCTGACCCCCGTGTAGAAGAGGATCCGCTCCGTCGTCGTGGTCTTGCCGGCATCGATGTGGGCCATGATGCCGATGTTGCGCGTATTTGCTAGAGCTACCTTGCGTGCCATGTCGATTGCGTCCCTGCGCCGGACCCGCCGGCGGTCGGCGCCGGCGACCCCTTCATTCGCAGTTGGGGACTACCAGCGGTAATGGGCGAAGGCCTTGTTGGCCTCGGCCATCCGGTGTGTGTCTTCCTTCTTCTTGACCGCGCCGCCGCGACCCTCCGAGGCCTCTTGCAGCTCCCCGGCCAGTCGCTGACGCATCGTCTTTTCGCCGCGCCCCTTGGCGCTCTGGATGATCCAACGCATGGAGAGCGCGAGCCGCCGGCCAGGCCGGACCTCGATGGGCACCTGGTAGGTCGAGCCGCCGACGCGGCGGGACTTGACCTCCACCGACGGCTTGACGTTCTCTACCGCCTTCTTGAAGACCTTCATCGGGTCGTTGTCCTCGACCCGCTCGGCGATCGCTTCGAGCGCCTGATAGAAGATCCGCTCCGCCGTGGTCTTCTTGCCGTCCTTCATGAGGACGTTGATGAACTTCGTGACGAGCTGCGAGTTGTAGATCGGATCCGGCAGGATCTCTCGCTTCGGAACCTCGCGACGCCTGGGCATTTCTCAGAACCCTCCTAAACCTTGCTCGGGCACGTCTCGGCCCCTACTTGGGGCGCTTGGCCCCGTACTTCGACCGCCCCTGGCGACGCCCATCGACGCCGACGGCGTCCAGGGTGCCCCGCACCACGTGATACCGAACGCCGGGCAGGTCCTTCACACGACCGCCGCGGATCAGGACGATCGAGTGCTCCTGAAGGTTGTGACCGACACCCGGGATGTAGGTGGTCACCTCGATGCCGTTGGTCAGGCGAACACGAGCCACCTTGCGCAGCGCCGAGTTCGGCTTCTTCGGCGTCTGGGTGTACACGCGCACGCAGACGCCCCGCTTCTGCGGCGAACCCTGGAGGGCGGGGCTCTTCGTCTTGTCCCTCTGGCGGCTCCGCCCCTTGCGGACCAACTGGTGAATCGTCGGCATCCTTCCGGTCTCCTCGATCCTGTCTTGCGCTCAGCAAGCGAAACCCGCAGCGACCCCTGCGGCCGCGCAGGCCTACGAACGACAGCCGACACCAAGCCATCAAGGCTCGGCATCCGCCAAGCTGCGATCCGTCTAGTTCAGCGAATCTAATCTCTGTGGCGCCCCGGTCCTGGGAAGACCCTCGGCGCGAAACCCGCCCACCTTAACAAAGGGGGACGGTACCGTCAACACAAACAAAGCCCGACCCGACAGGATCGAGCCTCCTCCGAACCTCTCTCGACGGTGACCGCCGAAGCGTCCGGTTCGGACTGTGTGCGCAATTGCCGGGCCGGGCGCAGTGCCCCGCCCCGTGCTCGCGCGAGAGACGGATGGTAGCCGGCCGCCTCCCGCCTGTCAACCCCTCGCTCCGACCTTCTCTCCACTCCCTTCCCGTCCGCCGTCACGCATCCTTGATCGAAGCCAGTGGTGAGACCGCCGAGGCGCGCCGCGCCGGCAGGTACGAGGCGATCAGACCGACGGCGAGGAGGATCGCTCCCACGCCCAGGAAGGTTGGTAGGTCTGTCGTTTTCAACCCGTACAGGAACGCCCGCAGAAAGCGAACGGAGAGCGCCGCGAACAACAGGCCGACGACGAGCCCCGTTCCCGTGATGATCAGGCCCTCAGTCAAGACCTGTCGGCGGATGCACCCGGCGTCGGCACCGAGCGCCATCCGGATTCCGATCTCCCGGCGTTGCTGGATCACGGAGTATGCCATAACGCCATAGATTCCCAGGACCGCGAGCGCCAGCGCGGCGAGGCCGAAGAAGCTGAACAGCACCGAGCTCAGTCGCGGCAGGGATGTTTCGTCGGCCAGCAGATCGCTCAACGGCTGCGCCTGGAAGAGCGGCAGGTTCCGGTCCAGATCCGCCACCGCCTGCCGAACGTCCGGCAGCAGGTCGGCAGGCCGCCGGTCGGTCTTCACCAACACGGAGAGATCGTTCGGTGCTGCCCACAGGAGCGGTAGGTACAGGTCCGGATCCTCGGAGAGCTGCTCCGGGTCGGCCACCAGGTTCCTGTAGCGCAGGTCACCGACGACGCCGACGATCCGAAAACCCGGCGGCCGGATGATGACGACGGTGCGCCCGATCGGGTTCTCTCCCGGCCACAGGTCCTCCGCCAGCTCACGGCTGACGATGGCCTCGCGGTGCCCTTCGCTGCCCGAGAGGTCTGAGAATCCCGGCCCCCGCAGCAGGGGGACGCGGAGCGTCGAGAAGAAGTCCGGGTTGACCCGGTGATAGTAGATGCGCTCCCGGTCCTCGGCGTTCTTCTCAAACCGCTCCGGAGTGGTCGCGTACGCGGCGCTGTAGCCCGCGTCGAGAACCATGTCCGACGTCAGGCCGGTGCTCTCGACGCCGGGGATCGAATCGAGCCGGGGCACGAGCCGGCGAGCGAAGGCGCTCACCGCGTCGTCGCTGTACTCGGTACCCGGCAGCCGCAGACGGAAGGTCAACACGCCGTCCGGATCGAACCCTGGATCGATCTCCCTCTGCTGCTGGAAGCTCCGGATCATCAGGGCGGCTCCGATCAGCACGACGACGGCGATCGCCACCTCCGCGGCCACCAGGACCGCCTGCCCGCTGAAGCGCCGTCCGCCGCGGGTCGATGCTCCGCCTCGCTCCTGGCCCTCCTTGAGCGAGCGGGTCAGGTCGGTCTTGAACACGCGCAGCACCGGCAGCAGGCCGAGGAGCCCCCCGGTCAGCACGGTGAGCGCAAGGATGAAGCCGAAGACCCGCAGGTCGAGGCCCACGTGGACGTAGTCCGGCAGGTCGACCGGGCTCAGAACGCGGAGCAGCCCCACGCCCCAGTTGGCGATTCCGAGCCCGAGCAGCCCGCCGCAGAGCGACAGCATCATGGTCTCGGTCATCACTTGCCGGATCACCCGCTTCCTCAGGGCGCCGAGAGAGGTCCGCACCGCGAACTCTCGTTTGCGCTCTTCCATGCGGACCAGGATCAGGCTGCCAACGTTCGTACAGGCGATCAGCCAGACGAATCCCACCGCGGCGAACAACAACAAGGAGCTGGCGCGAACGTCCCCGACGAGGTCTTGGGCCACCGAGATCACCCGGGCGCCCCGATCCTCGTTGGCATCAGGAAAACGGTCCTCGAGGCGCCGCGCGATCCCGGTCATCTCGGTTTGCGCCTGCTCGATGCCGACGCCGCCAGCGAGCCTGCCGACGACCTGGAGCCAGCGCGCCTTGCGACGATCGAAGTCCTCGGCCGAACGGCCATCGATCAGGTCGACGCTCTGCCGGAGAGGAACCCAGACGTCCCGGTCCCCGGTGACCCCGCGGAACCCCTTCTGCAAGACCCCGACGACCTCGAGCCGTCTCCCGTCGAGCTCCACGGAGCGACCGAGCACCCCGGGGTCGGCACCGAACCGTTGCCGCCACAGCCGATCACTGATCACCGCCACCGGCAGACCGGCAGGGGGAGCGGACTGCTCCTCCGTCAAGATCGAGCCGAGGGCCGGCCGCAACCCGAAGATCGAGAAGTACTCCGGCTCGACGTAGCTCACCACCACCCGCTCCGCCTGTTCGCCGACTCTCAGGTTCGCCGGCGCCCAGGCGAATGCGCTCAGCTTCTGGAAGCTCGAAGACTGGTCCTTCCAGTCGCGGTACTCGGGGTAGGACGCCGTCCGGAGCTCCCCGTCGGCCTGCCCGACCGTGCCGAAGACGAACACGAGCTCGTCCGGCTGAGGAAAGGGAAGCGGTCGGATCGCCGTGGCGTCGACGAAGCTGAAAATCGCGGCGTTGGCTCCGATACCGAGCGCCAGCGCGACGATCGACAGAGCGGCGAACGTGCGGTGGCGCACCAGGAGCCGTGCTGCGAACGCAATATCCTTCAACAGAGTCTTCATTCTCCCCTCCCCAGCTTCATATGGCCCGACCGGACCAAAATTCTATTGTCTCACAGGCTGAAATCATCGCTTCCTCCGGGCCCCGGGGGCATCGGGAGGCGCCAACAGCTCGCGCAACCTGTCCGCGAGCAGGTGCACCCCGGGGCGGCGCAGGATCGAGTAGTGATCCCCGTCCAACCCCTGGAGAGTCAGGTCTCCGACGCGCTGTCCCCACCCCAGGTCCGACACCGCCCCTCCGGAGTGTGCAGTCGCCCGGAAGAGCACCATCCGGCCGCCGTACGGACCCGCCCGGTACCGGGTAGCCGCCCTGAAGTTGACCATCCAGCGCGCGAGGTGCGCACGGAGCTCTGCCACCCCGACCTCTCGTGCACCGGCACGGCGCAGCCCCAAAGCCAGCCGCTCGATCAGTTCCCCCTGCTCGGCCGCTTCGACCGCCGTCGCCGCCTGTACAGCCACCTCGTCGGCATCGATTCCGGCCGTGCGGGCGACATCTCGGGCGAACCGGGCGACCAGTACCTCGTCCGCGAGGTCCACCGGATCGGCGCCCTCTCCGGGCGGTCCATCGATCACGACCAACAGGTCGACGGGCACCCCCGAGGCTTCGAGCCGACGGGCCATCTCGTACGCCACGGCGCCGCCCATCGACCAGCCGGCCAGGCGGTAGGGAGGCTCCGGCTGCACCGTCCGGACGGCGGTGATGTAGCGCTCCGCCATCGTCTCCACGCTGTCCTCCCCGGCGCCGTCGACCGGGTCCACTGACTGGAGGCCGAAGACGGGAAGGTCACCACCGAGAGCCTGGGCGAGCGCCTCGTAGCACAGCACGTCACCGCCGACCGGATGCACCAGGAAGAGGGGTGGCCTGGAGCCGCCCTGGCGAATCGCGACCAGCGGGCGGCGCGCGGCGGTTGCATCTCGGGCGCCCCCGGAACCCTTCTCGACGCGCCGCGCCAGCGCAGCCAGGCTGCGGCTCTCGAACAGCTCTGCGACCGGCAGATCGATTCCGAGCCGGTCCCTGATCCGGGCCATCAGCCGCACAGCCAGGAGGGAGTGCCCGCCGAGGCGGAAGAAGTCGTCGTCCCGGCCGATGCCCTCGACGCCCAGGATGTCGGCCCAGATGCCGGCGAGAGCCTCCTCGAGCGGACCGTCCGGAGGGACCCCGGTGCGCAGTCGTGGCGTCGGCAGGGCCCGGCGATCCACCTTGCCGTTGGGCGTCAGCGGCAGTCTCGCGAGCTCGACGAAGGCCGTCGGCACCATGTACTCCGGCAGGCGGGACTGGAGAAAGTCCTGGTAGACCGAGGAGGAGGCCTGGTCGTCGACCGGCACGACGTACCCCACCAAGCGGCCATCGCCGGCGGTGACCTCGTGCACCGCACACACGCACTCGCGCACGTTCGGATGGTCCGCGAGAACGCGCTCGATCTCCTCGGGCTCCACCCGGAACCCACGGACCTTGACCTGGCGGTCGATCCGGCCGAAAAACTCGAGACTGCCGTCGGCCAGGAAGCGCCCCAGGTCGCCGGTCCTGTACAGGCGGCCCCCGGGGCGGTCCGAGAATGGGTCCGGCACGAACGAACGGGCGGTCGCAGCGGGCCGGTTGTTGTAGAGCGCCTGAACTCGCGGTCCGCCGAGCACCAGCTCGCCGCTCTGACCCGCCGCCACCGGCTCCAGCTCCGCGTCCACCAGGTAGGTGTTCGTCCCCGGAATCGGCCGACCGATCGGCAGATCCCGATCTCCCGGCCAGCGCGCATCGCCGGCGCACCACTCCCACGAGGTCGCGACCACCGGCGCCTCGGTCGGCCCGTACGCGTTGAGAAACCGCCCCCCCGCTGGCAGTTGCCCACCCCAGCCCCGGAGACGCTGGGCGGAGGCCTTCTCGCCGCCGATGGCGACGAACCTGAGGCACGGCGGCCAGCGCAGACCGCTCTCGGCCACCGCGCCTGACAGCAGGTGCCAGTAGGCGGTCGGCAGATCGAGCACGGTCACCCGCATCCGCTCGGCCCGCTCCAACAGGTGGCTCGGCGACGTCGCCGAGATCTCCTCGCGCAACATGATGGACGCTCCCGCCAGCAGGCTGACGAGGATCTCCTCCACGCTGATGTCGAAGCTCAAGCTGGCGAACTGGAGCAGCCGGTCGTCGTGCTGCACCCCGAACAGATCGATCGCCGTTTCGATGTAGTCGGCCAGCGACCCGTGGCTGATCACGACTCCCTTGGGACGGCCGGTGGAGCCGGAGGTGTAGAGGATGCACGCCGTCTGTTCGAGCGCGGGGGGTGGTAGCAGCGCAACCGCCCCCCGCGCACCGTCGACCTCGTCGACCTCGTCGACCGAGATCACCTCCAAGCGCCGCCGGCCGGCCAGCCGATCCCACCGGATGCCCGCCGGACGCCGCTCCGTCAGCACGGCGCCGATCGCCGCATCCGCGACCATCTGCTCGAGCCGCTCGACCGGGTAAGAGGGGTCGAGCGGAACGTAGACCCCGCCCGCGCGCAACACCGCGAGCATCGCGACGATGACCTCCGGCCGACGACCGACGGCCACCCCGACCGCCGAACCGACCTCCACCCCCCGCCGCCGGAGCACTGCGGTGAGGCGGTCGACCCGTTCCCCGAGCGCGCCGAAGGTCACACCCTCTACTTCACGGATCAAGGCGATCGCATCGGGCTGCCCGGCGACGCGCTCGGCGAACCGTGCGGGGATCGATCGACCGCTCCACGGCGACGGGCGGCCTCGACCCCATTCATGGACCACCTGTTGCCGCTCGGCGGGGCTCATCTCCTCCAGAGCTCGCACCGGCCGGTACGGATCGGCCACCGCGCTGTCGAGCAGCCGTTCGAAGTGCCGGGCCATCCGTTCGACCGTCGTCACATCGAACAGGTGGCGCGCCAGCTCGAACACTACGTCGAGCCGCCCACCGCGCTCCGTCACCGCGATGGTCAGGTCGAAGGCGGCGCTGCCCTCCGCCCCTTCGAGGCGCTCGAAGGACAGCCCACCCGGCTCCGTGTCCTCGCGCGGCAGGTTCTGGAGCAGGAACATCACCTGGAAGATCGGCGTGTGAACCAGGCTGCGCTCGGGCTGCAGCTCCTCCACCAGCTTGTCGAACGGCAGATCACGATGGGCGTGGGCCGCGAGCATGGTGGCCCGGACCCGGGCGACGGCCGTGACGAAGCTCGGGTCTCCGGAGAGGTCCGCAGGGATCGGCAGCGTATTGACGAAGAGCCCGATCAGCCCCTCGGTCTCCAGGCGATCGCGGCCCGCGAGGGCGGTGCCGACCACCGGGGCGTCCTGGCCGGCGCTCCTGGCGAGCAAGACCTGCACCGCGGCCAGGAGCACCATGTAGAGCGTGGCGTTCTGCTCCCGGGCCAGCGCGCGCAGCGCCGCGGCCTCCCGTTCTCCGATCGACCGCCGCACGGCAGCGGCCCGGCGATCCTCGACCTGCCGGCGGGGGCGATCGGTCGGCAGGTCCAGGACCCGCGGCACTCCATCGAGGAGGCGGCGCCACCAATCGACCTCCTGGCGCACGGTCTCGCCCGCGAGGTGCGCCCGCTGCCAAGAGGCGAAGTCTGCATATTGGAACGGTAGATCCCGGAGCATCGGCCGCCGCCGAGCCCGGCGCGCCCTGTAGAGCTCGCCGAGCTCCCGGGCGAGGATGGTCATCGACCAGCCGTCGGCGGCGATGTGGTGCACGGTCAGGAGCAGGGTGTGCTCGCAACGGGACGACCGGATCGAGCGCGCGCGGAGCATCCGGTCGCGGGACAGGTCGAAGGGGGTGACCCGTTCGGTGACGACGAGCCGCCGGTGCTCGGCCCGGCAGCGTTCCGCCGGGAGGCCGGACAGGTCCACCACGGTGAGCCAGGGCGGTGCCCCCTCGGTTACGACCTGGACCGGGCGACCGTCCCGCTCGGGGAAGCGGGTCCGCAAGATCTCGTGACGGCACACCACCCCGCGGACGGCGGCGTCCAGCGCCGGGAGATCGAGCGGCCCGCGCAACCGCAACGCCTGGAAGATGTTGTAGGCGACGCTCTCCGGATCGAGCCGGGCCAGGAACCAGAGGCGCTCCTGGCCGAATGAGAGCGGCAGATCCTCCGTGCGCGGGACCCGGCGGATGGGCGGCTCCGCCTGGGAGTTGCCACGCTCGACGCCGTCGCGCACGGCACGCACCGCGGCCGAGAAGCCGGCCAGCGTCGGTCGTTCGAACAGCGCGGCGAGAGGAAGGTCGACGTCGAGGACCGCCCGCAGACGGGCCATCATCTGGGTCGCCAACAGAGAGTGCCCGCCCAGGGCGAAGAAGTCCTGGTCGCGGGTGATCCGGTCGACGCCGAGGACGGCGCCCCAGATGGAGGCCACGACCTCCTCCACCACTCCCGAGGGCGCCGGCCCGCGGGAGACTTCGGGCGAAGGCAGCGCCCGGCGGTCGATCTTGCCGCGGGGTGTCAGGGGCAGGGCGTCGAGCGGCACGTAGACCTCGGGCACCATGTACCGGGGCAGGTGCCGCTCCAAGAAGGACCGGACGGCGGCCGGGTCCGGGTCGCGGCCCTCGGTGCCGACCGTGTAGGCGACCAGGCGGTGCCCCGCGGTGCCTTCGGGCGCGGTCACCAGGCCCTCGCGCACGCCGGGAGCCCGCGCCAGGAGCGCCTCGATCTCGCCGAGCTCGATCCGGAAACCCCGCACCTGGACCTGGAGGTCGGTCCGCCCGAGAAAATCCAACCGACCGTCCGCCAGGAAGCGCACCGAGTCGCCGGTCCGGTACAGGCGGTCACCGGGGGCACCGAACGGATCGGGAACGAAGCGCTCCGCTGTCTCGGCCCGTCGCCCCCGGTAGCCGCGGGCGAGACCCGAGCCGCCGAGCACCAGCTCGCCGGCGACTCCGGGCGCGATCGGCCGGAGCATCGAGTCGACCACGTACACCCGCACACCATCGATCGGCCGCCCGATCGGCGGCGGGCCGTCCGCGGCCGGCGCCACCCCGCCACAGGTCGCCACCACCGACGCCTCCGTCGGTCCGTAGTGGTTGACCAGCCGGACCCGGGCTCCCGCGGGTGGGACGGCACGGAGCCGGTCCCCCCCGGTGAGCAGTACCTCGAGCGGGGACGCGGACAGCTCGGGCCGGCGTAGCACCGCTTCCGCCACCGGCGTCGGGAGAAAGGAGACCGTCACCCGCTCGGCCGTGAGGCGCTCGAGCAACACCTCCGGGTCGGTCACCTCATGCGCGGGCACCACCACGAGCGTGCCGCCGCCGGCGAGCACCGGCCAGATCTCCCAGACGGAGGCGTCGAAGGCGGGGTTCGCCACCATGGTGGAGCGGGCTCCGCCACCGGAGGGATAGGACCGGCGATGCCAGGAGACCAGGTTCGCCAACCCCCGATGGGAGACCTGCACCCCCTTGGGCGTGCCGGTCGATCCCGAGGTGTAGACCACGTAGGCCAAGGCCTCCGGCAGCTGGGCCGGTACCGGAGCGAGCGGGGCCGCGGACCCGCCGGCGGCTCCCAGCTCCGCCACCGTCGTGGTAGGGACCGGCAGCTCCGGTGCCGCCGCGCCGGCGATCAGGAGCCGACACCCTGCATCCTGCAGCACCGTGACAACGCGCTCCCGGGGATAGGCCGGATCTACCGGCACGTAGCCCGCCCGGCACAGGAGCACCCCGGCGAGGGCCACGACCAGCTCCGGCGAGCGCTCCAGACAGATCCCCACCCGGTCCTCCCGCCCGATCCGCCGATCCGCGAGGCCGCCGGCGACGGCGGCGGCCCGCTGCCAGAGCGCGCCGTAGGAGAGGTGGCTGCCGGCAGCGCTCACGGCGATCGCATCCGGGGCCGAGCGCGCCCGCTGCTCGACCAGGGACGGAACGTCCGGAGCGGTACCGCCGCGGCCGGTGTCGTTCCACGCGTGGAGGACCTGGAACCGGAGCGCCCGGGGCAGGGACGCCAGGGACTCCAGGGGACGATCCGGTTCCGCAGCCGCCGCATCGGCGAGTGTCTCGAACGCGCGGCAGATCCGGATGCCGGTGGTCCCATCGAACAGGTCGGGATTGAACGACAGCGCGCCACGCACGGTCGACCGCGAGGCGACGATCCCTAGTGTGAGATCGAACTTCGCCGTCCCCGGATCGAGCCCGATCACCTCGGTGGAGGGAACACTCGCGGCGCCCCGACCGCTCGGCTCGTTACGCTCCCCCCGCTCCATCAGATTGAGGACGACCTGGACCAGCGGGTTGTGGCTCAGGCTCCTCTCGGGCGCGAGCTCCTCCACCAGCCGCTCGAACGGCAGCTCGTCGTGCCGGCGCGCCGCGAGCACGTCCGACCGGACGCCTGCCAGGAGCCGGCGGAAGCTCGTCCGTTCGTCGACGGCGACCGGCAGGGCGAGGGTGTTGACGAAGAGGCCGACCAGGGGCTCGAGCTCGACCCGATTCCGGCCCGCGACCGGCGTGCCGACGACCGGGCGCGGGCACCCGGTGAGCCGCGAGAGCAGCACTCCCCAGAGCGCCAACCAGACCATGAACGCGGTCGCACCCTCGGCCCGCGCCAGCTCCCCCAGGCGTGCGGCCGTCCCGTCCGCTACCCGCAGGCGCTCGCGGCGACCTCGGAAGGCCTGGACCGGTGGTCGAGGGCGGTCGGCCGGCAGATCGAGCACCGCGGGGGCATCGGCCAGCCGATCGCGCCACCAGGCCAGCTCCTGCTCGAGCCGCGCACCGGACAGAGCGTCGCGCTGCCAGGCAGCGAAGTCCGCGTACTGGACCGGGAGCTCCGGCAGGTCGGGCGCGCGGCCGGCGAGCTGCGCCCGGTAGAACGCGTGAAGATCGCGGGAGAGCACCTTCATGGACTCGCCGTCCGCCGCGATGTGGTGGACCGCCAGAAGCAGCAGGTGTTCGTCCCGAGCCAGCCGCACCAGGACACCACGGATGATCGGGCCCCGGTGCAGGTCGAAAGGTCGCGCCCCTTCCTGAGCGGCCAGCCCCATCGCCACGGCATCTCGTCGCGACCGCGCCAGGCCCCGGAGGTCGACCAGCGGCAGGGGTTGCGGCGCCGCGGAGTACACCGTCTGCACCGGGCGGTCCTCGGCCTGCCGGTAGACCGTTCGGAGGATCTCGTGGCGCTCCACCAGCCGGCTGAGCGCCGCGGCGAGCGCCCCCACCGCCACCGCCTCCGGCAGACGCACCGCCGTAGAGATGTTGTAGATTCCCGTCCCCGGCACCAGCCGGTCGAGGAACCAGAGCCGCTCTTGAGCGAACGAGAGCGGGGGCGGTGCGCCGTCGGGCCGCCGGACGATGCGCCTCCGCGCCTGGCCGGCGATGCCCTTCTGCTGGAGCTGGCGCCGCAGCAGCTCGGCCTTGGTGCCGGAGAGAGTGCCTGCCACCTTCCCTCCACGGTTCCGCCGAGCCGTGACGGGCGCTCCGCTGGGCCGGCGGTCACTCATGGGCGAGCAGCTCTTCGGCGTCTTCGTCCGTCAGGTCGGCGATCTCCAGGTAGGTTCGGGCGATCTCTTCGACGATCTCCGGATCCCCCCAGGCGTCCTCCAGGGCGGCAGCCAGGCCGGCCACCGTCGGCCGGGAGAAGACCTCGCGCAGCTCGACGTCCACCTGGAACGCCTCGCGTACCCGGGCCATCACCCGGGCAGCCAGCAACGAGTGCCCACCCAGCTCGAAGAAATCCTCGTCGACCCCGATCCGGTCCAGGCCGAGGATCTCTTGCCAGATGCCGACCAAGACCTCCTCGGCCGGGCCGCTCGGGGCGCTCGTGCTCCCCTCGCGCAGGCGGCCCTTCCACGGCAGGGGCAGCGCTCGCAGGTCGACCTTGCCGTTGCGGGTCAGGGGCAGCTCGCCCAGGAGGACGATTTCCGCGGGCACCATGGCGCCAGGAAGCTCGCCCTCGAGGAACGAGCGGAGCGCCCGCGGCGACGGATCGTCCGGGGCGTCCGGCACCGCGTAGCCGACGATCCGCATCGCCTCGGAGCCCGTCCCGATCACCGTGGCCACGGCGTCACGGACCGCGGGGTGCCGGGCGAGGGTGGCTCCGATCTCCCCGAGCTCGATGCGATGGCCGCGCAGCTTGACCTGCCGATCCAGACGACCGAGATAGCCCAACCGGCCGTCCGGCAGCAGCCGCGCCCGGTCACCGGTCCGGTAGACGCGCGCACCCGGCTGGTCACTGAACGGGTGCGGCACGAAACGCTCCGCGGTCAGGGCCGGCCGGCCGCCGTATCCGCGTGCCAGGCCCGCGCCGCCCAGGCAGAGCTCACCGACACCGCCGACGGGAACCGGATCGAGCCCGGCGTCGAGGACCAAGGTCAGGGTCCCGGGCAGGGGACGGCCGATGGTTGGCTCGCCGCCGACCACTGGGGCGGCGGTGGCATCCACAGTCGATTCGGTCGGCCCGTAGACGTTGACGTAGCGCCTGTGGCCGGCCGCCAGGCGCCGCCAGAGCTCCCGATCGATCTCCTCCCCGCCGACCAGCACCATGCGCGGATGCTCCGCCGCGGCGCCGTGCCCCTCCTCCAGGCCGGCGTCCAGCAGTAGACGAAGCTGAGACGGAGTGCAGTCGAACAGATCGATCCGCCGATCCTGCAACCAGCCGAGGAGCGCCGACCCGTCCGCCCGGATCTCCTCCGGTACGACGACCAGGCAGTGGCCATCGAGCAACCTGGTCCACTGCTGCACGGACGCGTCGAATCCGAGCGGCGCATTGAGCGAGACCCGGAGCGGACGCCGTGGGCCGAGCGCCGAGCGGACCATGGCCTCCAGGCTCGCGGCGAGGCGGGAGATGCTCCTCTCCGTGACCGCCACCCCTTTCGGGCGGCCGGTCGAGCCGGAGGTGTAGATGAGGTACGCCAGGTTCTCGGGCAGTGACGGCACGGGATCGGCCGCGCCGGGGGCCTCCCGGTGGGCCAGACGGGCCGCCGGCACCGTGTCGATCCCGGGCAGGGCCGGCTCTCCATCCGCGGCGGCGAGCGTCAGGGCCACGCCCGCGTCCGCCGCCATGAAGCGGCGGCGCTCGGCCGGCACCGACGGATCGAGCGGTACGTAGGCGCCGCCGGTCCGGAGCACGCCCAACAGGGCGACCACGGCCGCCGCCGAGCGATCCATCCCCAACCCCACACGGGACTCCGGCCCGACCCCAAGAGCGGCCAGGGCGGCGGCGGTCTTCCCGACCCGGCGGGCGAGCTCGCCGTAGGTGACACAGGTTCCGTCGTCGCAGAGCGCCAGCGCGTCGGGAGTCTCGCGAGCCCACCGGCCCAGGGCCTCCACCAGCCTCACCGGCGGCTGGACGACCGGCGCCGGGGCCCCCCACTCCACCAGGAGTTGCTGACGCTCGGCTGCGCCGAGCACGGAGACTTCCGCCGAGCGCGCCGCCGGCGCCTGGACCATGGCAGTGATCAGCCGTTCGAGCTGGGCGGCCATGCGCCGCACCGTCGTGGCATCGAACAGCCGCTCGGCGTAGCCGAGGGCCAGCCGGAAGCGGTCGCCCTCGTCCACGGCGACCAGGCTCAGATCGAACTTCGCCGGCCCGGAGGTCGCCGCGAGCGACGACCTCCGAACATCGTCCGTCCGCCGGACGACCGAGCGCCCGGCGGTCTGCATGGAGAACATCACCTGGAACAGCGGATTGCGCGTCAGATCACGCTCCGGCTGGAGCTCGTCGACCAGCTTCTCGAACGGCAGATCCTGGTGGGCGAAGGCTCGCAGGCTCGTCTCGCGCGTGCGGTCGATCAACTCCTCGAAGGTCGGATCTCCGGAGCCGTCGCCGACGAGCACCAGGGTGTTGACGAAGCAACCGATCAACGGCTCGACCTCCCGCCGGGTGCGACCGGCGATCGGCGTGCCCACGACCACCCGGTCCTGCCCCGTCAGGCGGCCGAGCTGAGCCTGGAACGCGGTGAGCAGGGTCATGAACGGCGTGGCTCGCCGGGCGCGCCCCAGGCTGCGCAGACCATCGGAGAGCTCCGCCGACAGCTCCAGGAGGACCGTCGCCCGGCGGTCCAGGGCCCCGGGCCGCCGCGGCCGATCGGTGGGTAGCTCGATCCGGGCGGGCGCGTCGGCGAGCTGCTCGGCCCAGAAGGACTCGAGCCGCTGCAGGGCCTCGTCACGCAGCCACCGGCGCTGCCAGATCGCGTAGTCGGCGTACTGCACCGGCAACTCCGGCAGCGGCAACGGCAGGCCCGCGGTCGAGGCGCGATGCAGGGCATCCATCTCGGCCTCGAGCAGGTCCATCGACCAGGCATCGCAGACGATGTGATGGAAGGTCAGGACGAGCACACGGTCCCCCTCCCCCAGGTCGAGGAGACGCGCCCGGAGCGGCAGCTCGCGCTCCAGGTCGAACGGCCGCCGGGACTCCTCGGCGACCCGCCGCTCCGCCTCCGCCTTCCGGCGCTCCACGGGAAGCCGCTCCAGGCTCTCGACCGGCAGCGCGAAGCGCCCCGGAGGCTCGATCTCCAGGAACGGCTCGCCGGCCCGGGCGGGAAATCGCGTGCGCAGCACCTCGTGGCGGCGCACGATCTCGCCCAGGACGCGCTCCACGACAGCGGGCGCGATCTTCCGGTCCAGATGCACGACGCGCGGAACGTTGTAGGCGGAGCTCTGCCGCTCCATCTGCTGGAGGATCCAAAGCCGTTCCTGGGCGAACGAGAGCGGCAGTAAGCCGCCCCGGGAAACGGGCTCGATCGGCGGGGCCGCCGGGACCGCCCCC
>Ga0210074_1000356_pt1 | contig 16908 bp, 12 predicted proteins | sample China_Galinas_Co_FD_184860 | JGI IMG/M metagenome (GOLD analysis project Ga0210074, IMG submission 184860) | Wetland microbial communities from San Francisco Bay, California, USA, that impact long-term carbon sequestration -... | ecosystem: Environmental > Aquatic > Marine > Wetlands ... | reverse complement strand
CACCTGGGGAAGTGACGCGATCGCCGGCGTCATCAACATCATCCGCAGGAAGGACGTGCAAGACCAATACCTGGCGGGCACCGTCGAAGCCGGCTCATTCGACAGCTGGAACCTGAGCATGGATGGCGGTTATGCGGGCAAGATGGTGCGCGTCAATGGTGGTCTGACCTACCTGGACAGCGACGGCACCAACGTGTCCAGGGTCGGCGACGAAACCGACGGCGCCACCAATACGACCGGTAACATCGCGCTCGAAGTCGATGCCTCGGATGCTTTCAGGCTGCGTTTTTCCGGTCAGTGGATCGATGCGAGCAGCGAATACGACGATATCGATTATTCCGTCACCGGTCTGCCCGCGGACGCTGACCGGGTGACGGATTCCACCCAGGGATTCCTGACCGGCGAACTGCGTTTCCAACCCCCGGAAAAGCCTTACTCCGGCAGTCTTTCCGTCAACCGGACACGCTCGGACAACGACAATTTCAGCGACGGTCTGTGGACCAGTTCCACTGCATCCACGACGCTCGACTACCGGCTTCGGGCAGGTGTCGCCCTCGATGAGGCGCGAAGCCATCGCTTCGGTTTTGCCCTGGAACGCCAGATCATCGATTTTTCACAACGCGGCGAGGCCACCGCTTACGGCGACCCCAACCAGGACCAGGGTTACGAGGTATCCGGCTACGCGATGGAATACATCGGCAAGCCGGTCAGCGGGTTGACCTGGACGGCCAGCGCCAGGCTCGATGATTACAGTGATTTTGACGATGCCCGGACCTGGCAACTGGCGGTTTCCTACCAGCTCTCACCCGTCCTGCGCCTGCGCGGCTCGGCGGGCACGGGTTCCAAGGCGCCGACCTTCACCGAGCGCTATGGTTATTTCGAGGATTACTTCGTTGGCAACCCGGACCTGAAGCCGGAGTCTTCCAGGAGTTGGGAAATAGGCTTTGACAGCCGCTGGGACAGTGACCGGTACCAGCTGCAATTTTCCTGGTTCAACCAGGATTTGCAGGACGAAATCGACGGCTTCGTGTTCGATCCGGAGACTTTTCTGTTCACCGCCCGGAACCGGGACAGCGACAGTACCCGCAAGGGTATAGAAGTCGTATTCGATGCGCGCCTGGGTGAAAATTTCACGCTCGTGGCGACTTATACCCATACCGATGCCAGGGAGGAAAATGAACTGGGGCAAGAGATACTCGAGGTCAGGCGCCCGCGGCACCTGGCAAGCCTGGCGGCCGATTACTATTTCGCCGCCGAACGTGGCAACCTGAACCTGAATCTCGATTACAGCGGGTCGCAACAGGATGACTTCTACCCGCCCGGCGGTATCGTTGCAGAACGCGTGCAGATCAGCGCCTACACCGTGGTCAACCTCGCCGGTTCCTGGAAGCTGACGCGCTCACTGGACCTGACGGCCCGCATCAGCAATCTTTTCGACAGGGAGTACGAGGAGGTGCTCGGGTTTGTACGTCCCGGCAGGGCCTTCTATGCGGGTCTGCACGGGCGTTTTGATTTTTAGCGCTGCGCCAGCCCCGCATCCCGCCCGGGTCTCATGAGTCGAAGGTGACGAGGTCCTTCAAAAGCCCGTTGTTGATATTGTAAATCCAGCCGTGGACAAAAAGGTCCTGCTTTTCTTTCCAGGCTTTCTGCACCACAGGCGTGTTGCAAACATTGGTGACCTGCTCCCTGACATTCAGTTCACACAGCGCATCGAGTCTCGCATGCTCGTCGAGCCCCTGCAGGCTGCGGGCATGCAGGCGGTCCACATCCCTGATGTGACGCAGCCAGTTATCGATCAGGCCATGGTCCCTGTCCTCCATCGCCGCCATGACGCCGCCGCAGCCATAGTGGCCGCAGACGATGATGTGCTTGACCTTCAGGACCTCAACGGCAAAGTGGATGACCGACAGGCAATTCAGGTCGGTGTGAACGACCACGTTGGCGATATTGCGGTGCACGAATACCTGGCCGGGCGGCAGATCGATAATCTGGTTCGCCGGAACCCGGCTGTCTGAACAACCGATCCACAGGTACTCGGGACTTTGTTGGGCGGCCAGCGACGTGAAAAAACCCGGATCCCTCTCCCTGATGGCGGCCGCCCACGCCCGGTTCCTGTCAAAGATGCTTTTTAACGTTTTCAAAGTCCGCGATACTCCCTAAAACCTTCGCCTCCGAAGCGTGCCCGGAACGCCGAAGTGCAGTGTACGCGCTTCAATATCCCAACTCAAAATCCACCACGTACCGCAGCGGGCCGCCGCGCAAAAAACGCCGGTAATTGTCAATGAACACCTGTGCGATATCCTCGGGAAAACTGATCGCCGCATTATGCGGCGTGATGTAAACATTTGGCATCCGCCACAACGGGCTGTCCGCGGCCAGGGGTTCGTGTTCGAAAACGTCCAGCACCGCGCCGCCGATGACGCCGCCACGCAGGGCCTCGACCAGGTCGGACTCGCAGATGCTGTTGCCCCGTCCGACGTTGATCACCACCGTGGATGGCTGCATCAGCCTGAGCGTATCGGTGTTGATGAGATGCCTTGTATGGGAAGTGGCTGGCAGGGTCAGGACCACGTAGTCCAGGGCGCCGAGAAAAGCGGGCATATCTTCGGCCGTGTATACCTTCTCGACGCCCTCACACGCTTTGCCGGAGCGGTTGAGACCGGTGACGCGGATACCGAAATTCCGCGCCGTCAACGCCAGTTCCCGGCCGATCGATCCGAGACCGATGATGCCAAGCCTGATGTCCCTGGCGGGACGGTAACTCACCGGCCGCCAGCGTCTCTGCAACTGGTTTTCCCGCATCCGGAATACCTGCCGTTCCTGCGCGAAGACATAGGTCATCACGTACTCGCCGACCAGCGCGCCGAACATGCCTTTTGCATTGGTCAGAACATAATCCCGGCGCAATTCCGGCTTGCACAGGTGGTCGACGCCCGCCCAGCTCGACTGCACCCACTCGAGGCTGTCCGCCAACGGCAGCACCCTGCTGACGAGGTCCGGGTCGCCGAGAACGATATTGCAGCCGGCGATCAGGGTTTGCGCCGACGCGGCATCACTGGCCGCCCTGATTTCCAATTGCGGCAAGCCGGCTTGTTCGACGAGCGCGGTGTACTTTGCGGACTCGGCCGCGAGAATAAGCAGCTTGTTCACCAGCGCAAATCCTGGTTTGGGGAATGACGGGTTCCGCTTGTTTCAAGCAGGGTGATCAGGACCGGCCCTCGCCAGCGCAGGCTAACACGTGTCGCGGCGCGCCAGTTCTTTGAGCTTGTCAGAATCCAGTATCGCCACTTTCTTCCGGTTGACGCGGATGATTCCGGCGCTCTGGAAACGCGCAAGCACGCGCGAGATGGTTTCGGTGGCGAGCCTCAGGTTACTGGCGATGTCACGGCGTGACATGCTCAGGTTGAACTCCCTGGCGGAATACCCCCTGCTCGCGAAACGTTTCGACAGTGAACACAAAAGACTGGCGATTCTTTCCTCCGCGCTGAGATCGGCGGCGCTCGCTTCGAGTTCAGAGATATGCAGGCTCATGACCCGGAAAAGTTCTTCCTGCAGCTTCGGCAACTGCCTCGCCATCTCGGTAACCGAGTCGAAGCTGAGACCGCAGACCGAACTGGTGTCGAGCGCGACCACGTTGGCCTTGTGCATGCGCTCGTGTATGGCGTCGAAACCGATGATCTCGCCAGGAAGATAAAAGCCCAGCACCTGCTCCTCGCCGTTCTTGTCGATCACGTAACTTTTGAAACAACCCGCCCGCACCGCTGCGATGGACTGGAATTTGTCACCCGCGCGAAAGATATGCTCGCCCGGCTGAATCGGACGTGACTTGTTGACGATGTGTTCGAACTGCTCGACGCCGGCGGCGTCGAGACTGCGGGGCAGACACAGATCACCCAGCGTACACTGGCTGCACGCGACCTGTATGCGTTCAGGAAAATAGGGTTTGTGCTGTGCGTCAGAGCTCATGTATCGCCAAATCCAGCGCCAAAAATCAAATTAGCAGGGGATTATAGCTTAACAGAAAGATTAAATGACCTTCGAGTATGATTTTCCTTGCAGGTCGTTGATCAGGTATTCGTCGAATTTCATCGCGATTGCACGTAAAAGCAGCAGCCCGGTGGGAGTGACTTCGATAGTGCCTTCGGACAGGGCGATCAGGCCGTCTTTCTCCAGCGGCTTGAGCGACTCCAGTTCAAGGGCAAAATGATCATTGAAATCAATGCCGAATTTCTGTTCAAAATCCGCGAAACGGACAAAGCCCTGGCACATGATCGCCGAGATCACGTCCCTTCTCAGGCGGTCTTCCCCGCTCAGGCTCAAGCCACGCCACACCGGCAGTTCGCCAGTATCGATCGCGGCCTGCCAGTCGCGTATATCCTTGAGGTTCTGTACGAAGCAGTTGCCAACCTTGCCAATGGCGCTGACGCCCATACCGACCAGGTCGGTTTCACGGCACGTGGAGTAGCCCTGGAAATTGCGCTGCAAAGTGCCGTTTTCCATCGCGATCGACAACTCGTCATCGGGCAGCGCGAAATGATCCATGCCGATATAGACATAACCCGCATCGGTCAGCTTCCTGATCGTCGAAGCCAACAATTGCAGGCGCACTTCGGGCGCCGGCACATCGTCGGTATTGATCATGCGCTGGGCGCGGAACAGGTGGGGCAAATGGGCATAGTTGTAGACCGACAGGCGATTCGGGCGCACGGTCAAAACCGAGTCGATGGTTTTCTCGAACGATTTTGCCGTCTGCAAGGGCAGACCATAGATCAAATCCACCGAGACCGAATTGAATCCGTGTTCGCGTGCCGCCTCGATCAACCCGAGGGTTTTGGCTTCATCCTGGACGCGGTTGACGGCCTTTTGCACCGCCGGGTCGAAATCCTGTATGCCCATGCTGACCCGGTTGAAACCGATATCGGCGAGGTGGGCGACCCTGTCCTCATCGACAGTCCTGGGGTCGATTTCGATAGAAAATTCACGGCTGGCGGAACGGCTCAGGAGAAAGTTGGCGGACAGCTTCTCGACGATATGCCGGAGTTGCGCATCATCATAGTAGGTGGGCGTGCCACCGCCGAAGTGCAATTGAATCACCTGGCGGTCACTGTCGTACAATTTGCCCTGCAACTCGATTTCCTTGTCGAGATGCTCGAGGTAAAGCAGCGCAAGCTGGGTGTTCCGTGTCACCTTCTTGTTGCAGGCGCAGTAGTAACAGAGCTCTTTGCAGAATGGCAGGTGCACGTACAGCGACAGGGGCCGCGGTATCAGGTCATCATTGCTGAAGCGTGCGTGCCGGCGATACGCCTCGGTATCAAAACCCTCGTGGAACTGCAGTGCCGTCGGGTAAGATGTATAGCGCGGCCCTGCCAATCCATACTTGGTAATGAGTTCCGACGGAAATGACGTATTTATACTCATGGTGAATCTTCCCGCGCCATTCAGGCAGACAGGGGTATACCTCCAAACTTTGTGCCCGGGATCCGCATCTCGACTGGCAGTGCATTTCCAGAGAGCGCTAACCCCGCCATTAAATTCCTTCAACTAAATTCTGCTGTGAAAAGCACGGTAGCACCGCCCCAGTCATCGACAAATGACTCAGATCAAGAATACTCAAGGAACCAATTAGCGGCCAATACCAGGCCATGTTTGTCATGCGGGAATCGACAACTAACTGACATGAATCATTTTAATATATCCTCAAACCGGTGGCCGCTCCCGATTTGGGACCGGCCATTCGCCCGGACCACGTATTGAGCAAGCGTCATGCCGTACGTGTGTTCAACCGAACGCAACCTATAATAGCGGCTGCGCATCACCCGGAGTAAGCGACATGAACTTCAGAATTTTATGCCCGTTTCTGGTCAGCCTGGCAATGCTTTCATGCAGCGCCGTCGCCGCGCAAGACGATCCGCCCGAGGTTACCGTCGATGGCCTGCACCGCGTGCACGGAACGCAGATGGCCCTCGTCTATGCGAGACCGGACGTCGATCTTTCCCAATACAACCGGATCCACCTTGTCAAACCCTGGGTGTCTTTCAGGAAAGACTGGCTCAAAACACAAAACAGCATACCCAACCAGACCGTCACAAGTGCGGACATGCAACGTATAAAAAGCGAGTTGGCCACATTGTTCACCGAAGTTTTCAAACAGGAATTGCAAAACGACGGCGGCTATGTCCTGGTCGACGGGGCCGCGGACGACGTGCTGGTGGTGCGCCCGGCGATCATCGACCTGGACGTGTTTGTACCCGACACCCCGGGGACCGCGGGCAAACGCAGCGCCATTGCATCCGCCGGCACGATGAGCCTGTACATGGAACTGATCGATTCTGTCACCGGCGACGTGCTGGTCAAGGCCTATGACAACCAGTACGACCGCACGCGCACCCGCATCGGCGTTCAGAACAGGGTGCGGAACGAAGCCGCGGCCAAAGAAATGCTCGGTGAATGGGCGCGTTTACTCCGGCTGGCGCTGGACGAAGCCCGCACCACGGTCAGCCGTCACTGACGACAGCGGCGCCCGGTTTTAAAATGCATCGGCGTTGATCCAGAAATGCACGGCGATACTCGCTGCATAGCCGAGCACGATTGCCCAGGACCATTTGAGGTGGGTAAAAAAGGTATATATGCCGCGCGCCTGGCCCATCACCGCGACACCTGCCGCCGAACCGATGGAAAGCATCGACCCGCCGACACCGGCGGTCAGGGTGACCAACAACCACTGCCCTTCGCTCATCTCCGGGTTCATCGCGAGTACCGCGAACATGACCGGAATGTTGTCGACCACGGCCGAGGCGATGCCAACCATGATGTTTGAAAATGTCGGTCCCATGCCGAGGTACAACACTTCCGAACCAAGCGCCAGGTAGCCGAAAGCCCCGAGACCGCCGACACACAGGATGACGCCGTAGAAAAACATCAACGTATCCCATTCCGCCTTTTGCAGGTTGGTGAAAATATCGTAAAAATTCTTGTGCAATTCTTCGCCGCGGTCATGCAGCGCCTCGATACCCAGCGCCGAATGTTGAACCATTTCCTGCGCCAGCCTGGCCTGGTCCCTGCGTTGCAGGTAATAACCGAAAAATTTCAGGAAACCCAGGCCCGTCATCATGCCGATCACCGGCGGCATGTGCAGGAAGTTGTGGAATGACACCGCCATCGTGATGGTCAGGATGAAGAGTCCCAGCACCACCAGGGCGCCGTGCTGCAAATGGGCCTTTTCACGCAACGGTTCGGGGTTGCCATCAGACAGTCCAAATGACAGGAGACCCGCGGTCACCCCCCAGTTGACAATCGACGGAACAATCAGGGCAAAAAACTCAGTGAACTGCAAATTGCCCTTTTGCCAGACCATCAGGGTCGTAATGTCGCCAAACGGACTGAAGGCGCCACCGGCATTGGCAGCAACCACGATGTTGATACAGGCCAGCGCCACGAAACGGTGGTTGCTGCCACCGACGGAAATCACCACCGTGGCCATCAGCAGCGCTGTCGCGAGGTTGTCTGCGAACGGTGACATCACGAACGCGATACCGCCGGTAATCCAGAAAACCGTGCGTAATGAAAACCCCTGGTTCACCAGCCACGCGCGCAGCACGTCGAATATGCCGCGTTCCTCCATGGTGTTGATATAAGTCATGGCGGCCAGCAGAAACAGGAACAACTCCCCGAATTCGAGCAGGTTGTGCCGGACCAGTTCTTCCGCCGTGTGCGTGTCGCCTTGAGACATGTAAGCGTACGCCACCAGTATCCAGATAAAACCGGCGGCCACGATGACGGGCTTGGATTTTTTCAGGTGCAGGTTTTCTTCGAGGATCACCAGGGCATAAGCCCCCACGAATAACGCCAAGGCCACAAAACCGGCCCAATGAGTTGCTAATTCCATAAATTCGATCTTACCTTATTGTTCTGTCGGAGATCTAAATACATTCAAAATCATCGACCCCCGTCGGACGGCAACGGTCCGGCCAACCCTTTTTCTTCCAGAAATCCAGGTAACCGATTGCTCTGATCCATTCCTTGAAGCGCGGGTCCCGGCGAAATTCCACGGCCCAGTTTTCCCAGATTTGCGCAATGATCTGAACGTTTCTGAAATCGGTGCGGGGGTCGATCCCGAGGTCGTACGCGCGCGGCGAATCGATTATCAACAGCGATTCGAAGCTGACCAGCTTGTCCAGCTCCCCGTTTGTGGTCGCGGCAACAAACTCATCGGCGACCCGATCCTTGCTGCCGGGGTTTTCCAGTGCATCGATCAGCAGGTCTGCATAATAAGCCGGCAACACGCCCGAGCGCATGCGCGCATCGCGAAGATAGCGGCGCGCCGTCTCGAAATCGCCGATATAGACCGACGCCAGCGCCAGGTAATAATCGCGGAATGAAAAATACTTGAGATCGTACAGGATGTCGATAGCCTGCGCAGGTTCGCCGGAGTAATTGAGCGCATCCGCCAGCACCCAGCCAATATGCTCGTTGAGCGGGTCACGTGCGTACTCGCTTTTCAACGTGTCGATCAACTCTTCAAAATAACCCAGGCGGATATGCATCATGGCTTCCCAGAAAACAATATTGGATTCGCTGCCGCCGATAGCCCTGATACGGTCATACAAATCGGCCGCCTGCAGCAGGTCGCCACGCATTGCATATACCGTGGCCAGCGCCCCGAGGGATTCCGTGGAATCGGGATTTATCTCGAGGGCAAACTTGGCACTGGCCTCGGCGTTCTCGTAATAGCTTTCCTTGTCCAGGCTGGGGTCATAGGAGGTCAGCAGCCAGTAAACGGTGGCCACGCCCGCATGCGCGCGCACGAATTTCGGGTCGCGTTCGATGGCCGCATTGAAATAATCAAGCGCTTCGTACAGACCTTTGGTACGCAAGTGGATACGGTCGTTCAAAAGGTCACGGCCCTTGAGATAGAGCTTGAATGCTTCCATGTCCGCGGTCATCGACTTCGCGGAATCCGGGTGCGCGTTTTCATCCAGGGTCAGTTTGAGCGTCTGTGCAATATTGAAGGCGATGTCATCCTGGACCTGAAAGACCTCGTTGAATTTGCGGTCGTAATTCTGCGACCAGATGTGATAACCGGTATTGGCATCGATCAGCTGCGCCGTAACCCGAATCCTGTCTTCAGAATACTGGATACTCCCCTCCAGGACCGTTCCTACCCGCAGCCTGGAGGCAATCTCCGACAAGGTGGCGTTGGTGTCGCGAAACGCGAACGAGGAAGTGCGTGCGACGACATCGAGCCCCTGCATGCCTGCGAGCAGGTTGATGACGTCTTCGGCAATGCCTTCACCCAGATACATGTGGACCTGGCTATCACTCAGGTCGACAAATGGCATGACGGCCACCGACCGCGGACTGTAAGGTGTCGCCGGCGCCTGGTAGGTGCTCGCCGGCGTTCCGGGCGCAAACGGTTCCGGCGTATCGACAGGTGATTCCCTGAGCCCCTTGTAGAGCACGAGGATGGCGACCATGCCCAGCAGCCAGAAAGCAGCCGTGCGGACCGTATCCGAACTGAGCCGGTACCAGCCAGGCTTGCTCTGCGCGGTGGCCGTATCCTGCGGCGGTTCATCCGGGGCCGATTCGACGCGTTCGACCGGAACGATCAAACGGTAGCCCGTTCCGCGGACGACCGCGATGTAGGGGTCCTCGCCGGCATCTCCGCTCAAGGCCTTGCGCAACAGGAGCACGCGCTTGTTGACCGTGCCCCGGTCGACAACCAACCCCTCCCATACCTCTTCTGCCAGTTGCTGGGTGGTCACGACGTTGGGTGCGTGCCGCGCAAGTGAAAGTAACAGCTTGAAGGATAGTCGCGGTACCTGCAGCACCGTCCCATCGCGGGTTACTTCCTGTGTTCCTGCATCCAGTAACAGGTCTCCGATGCGATAGCATTCAAAGCCCACTGAAATCTATTCCCGTTCGATCTTAAGTTAATGACATACGGCGGTAATGCTACCCTATCTGCAAACGTTCCGTAAAACTTCTGTCAAAATTCCGGTGGCTGAATGTTTTTATCCAGCGAGTTTAATTATATTGATAATGTGCACTTGGGGCTGTACTGAAGTTCTCCCGGGTTTTCAGGTATCACTGGTGATTGCGGAATCTGAATCACGCGGCTACCGGGATCAGGCCATGTGGTTTGTCCTCCGAAACTGGCACTGGTCTGATTCAGCTGCAGGTACCGATCCGCGACCCGGAGACCATCGGGAGGAAACACGCGGGGTTGGACAGCTATATAACCAACCGCGTCAACCAGGCACATAAAAAATAATAAGAAAAGTCGGGATAACTGCGATAGTCGCAGTTATCCCACATTTTCAGGTTAGGTTTACACCCGGTTACCATAGGCCAGCTCCCCCCCCTAGGCTAGCTTATACAGGGGCCGGGTATTTTCCGCAGCGGTCACCGGCCGTCGCTGAAACCGATTCCTTCAGCATCCCTCTGGTTATCGGTTTATAATCCCCGCCTTCGAAACCAGCCAACCGACAGTTGTGAAACGAATCAACTTACGCCTGACAATTTCCACCCTGGTTCTGCTTCTGCTTGGCGCCTGCGCCTCCGTGATGCAGACGGCAACCAACGACATGGCCGCCAATCTCGGTACCGCGATCATGAACCAGGATGACCCCGAAACCGTCCGCGACGGCGCACCCGCTTACCTGCTGTTACTCGACAGCTTTATCGCCGGATCACCGGACAATGCCGGCATGCTGTCGGCGGCAGCGGAACTGTATGCCGCATACGGCGTCATTTTCGTCCAGGAGCCCGAACGTGCCGACCGTCTGACCGAACGCGCCCTGACCTATGGGCGGCAGGCACTGTGCGCGAGCAACAAAGCCGCCTGCGGCATACAGGACCTGTCCTTCCAGGCGTTCGAAGCGGTCCTCGAAAAGCTGCAAAGAAAAGATGCGCCCAGCCTGTTTACCTTTGGCCTGACGTCGATCGCATACGTCAAGGCACACAGTGACGACTGGGGCGCCATGACCAGGCTCCCACGCGTGGAAGCCGCGCTCAACCGGGTACAGGCTCTCGATCCCGGATACAAGGCTGTCCAGGTAGAGCATTTCCTGGCAGTGCTCAATACGATCCGTCCGCCGGCCCTCGGTGGCAATTTCGAGGCCGGAAAGCGTCATTATGAACGTGCGCTGGCCCTGTCCGATGGCAAGGACCTGTCAATCTACGTCGATTACGCACGCTATTACGCCCGGACCCTGTATGATCGGGAACTCCATGACACACTGCTGGACGAAGTCATAGCGGCGGATCCCCGCCAGGACGGCTACACTTTATTCAACACACTGGCGCAACGCGAGGCCCACCAGCTACTCGATTCCGCCGACGACTATTTTTGACAGAAAGGATATGTTTATGAACCGGTTCATTACCAACAGGACTGCGAACTGGCAATCGGTCGCACGGCTGTTTGTCGGCCTCGTCCTGCTTGGCCTGGCGTCAGCCGCCAATGCCCAGACCATCAAGCTCGCCACCATCGCACCGGAGGGTTCCAGCTGGATGGATTCAATGCGGGGGGGCGCCGCGGAGATCGAAAAACGCACCGATGGACGGGTCAAATTCAAGTTTTATGGCGGCGGCGTGCAAGGCAACGACAAGCAGGTGTTGCGCAAAATGCGTATCGGCCAGTTGCATGGCGGAGCTTTTACCGCAAACGGCCTGATCGATGTCCAGCGTGACAGTCAGCTCTATGCCCTGCCCATGCTGTTCAACAACATCGAGGAGGTCAAATTCGTCAGGGCCCGTATGGACCGGAAATTGCGCGACCGCATAGAAGCGGCCGGTTATGTCAACTTCGGTTTTGCCGGCGGCGGATTTGCCCAACTCATGTCGATCAAGCCAATTGCCAACCTCACAGACCTGGGTGGACGCAAGGTCTGGACGCCGGAAGGCGACAGGTTCGCCTACGAAGCCAGCAAGGCGCTGGGCATTTCACCGGTGCTGATGCCGCTGACCGATGTCATGACCGGTTTGCAGACGGAACTGATCGATACCATCATGAGCCCGCCCGCCGCCGCCATTATCCTGCAGTGGAACACGAAGGTCAGCTATATCACGCAATTGCCACTGTCCTATATCTTTGCCATGATCGCCATCGAAAAAAAGTATTTTGACCGTATACAGCCCGCCGACCAGGTGATCGTGCGTGAAGTGATGGAAAAAATTTACCGGGGGTTTGACCAGCAGGGCACAGAAGACAATGAAAAAGCCTTGCAGGCCCTGATCGAAAGCGGCATGACGCCCGTGACACCCGACCAGGGGCAGATCCCCCAGTGGCGCAAAGTCGTGCAGGCGTCCAACCGCCGCCTGGCCGAGGAAGGTGCGATCGATATCAGCTTGCTTGACGAGCTGGAATGTTACCTGGATGGTTTTCGCTCTGGTGATATGGGGAAAGATTGTAGCCCGTGAAGCGTATCGCACGGTTACTCAACAGGCTTGACCGCGCCGGCAGCCACGCCGAGGACGCGTTGCTGCTGTTCATCCTGATCAGCATGATACTGCTGGCCGGCACACAGATATTCCTGCGCAACGTGCTCGACACCAGCCTTTTCTGGGGCGACGAGATGTTGCGGCTGATGGTGCTGTGGCTGGCGGTCGCCGGCGGTCTTGCGGCAAGCCGCATGGACAAGCATATCAGCATCGCCGTGATCGACCGCTTTTTGCCGCAGATGGCCCAACTGGTTACAAGGATCGTCATCGACCTGTTCACGGCGGGCATATGCGCATTATTCGCCTGGCAGAGCGGCCGTTTTGTCTACAGCTCTTACGAGTTCGGCGACACGGTGATGCGGGACGTACCGGCATGGGCCGCGCAAATTATCATGCCGGTCGGATTCGCGCTGATGGCATTGCGCCACCTGGTGCTGGCCTTCACGCGCCCGCTCCGCCGCAAGCCGGAATTGAACGACGGCAGCGGAGACGCCTGATGGCCATCACGCTGGTGCTGGTGGTATTGCTTCTGCTCGGCGCACCGCTGTTCGCCATCATCGCGGCCGGGGCATTCTGGAATTTTCACCAGGCCGATATCGATCTGCAGGCCATTGCCATCGAGTTTTTCGGTATCGCCGAGATGCCGATACTGCTGGCCATACCGCTATTCACATTCGCGGGCTACCTGCTCAGCGAGAGCAATGCGCCCAAGAGGCTGGTACACCTGACCAGCGCGCTGCTGGGCTGGATGCCCGCCGGCCTGGCCGTGGTTTCACTGGTCGCATGTGCGTTTTTTACCGCTTTTACCGGCGCCTCGGGGGTCACGATCATCGCGCTGGGCGCGATATTGTTTCCCGCCATGCAGCATGCAGGGTATCCCGAAAAGTTCAATCTCGGACTGATTACATCAGCCGGCAGCCTGGGCTTGCTGTTCGCACCTTCCCTGCCGTTGATCCTGTACGGCGTGGTAGCGGAGGTCCCGGTCGACAGCCTGTTCCTGGCAGGTTTGCTGCCGGGATTCCTGATGCTGGTCATCCTGTCCGCGTTCAGTATCTGGAAGAATCGCGCGATCCGGACACCGCTCGGCGATTTTTCCTGGCGCGAGGTTCGCAAAGCCATACGCGAGGCTGCCTGGGAAATACCGCTGCCGATCGTCGTGCTGGGCGGAATCTACAGTGGATACTTCGCGATTTCCGAAGCCGCGGCGGTCACCGCCCTGTACGTTCTGATCGTCGATGTTGTCATCCTCAAGGAAGTCAGCTTGCGCAAGCTGCCGTCGATCATACGTGAGTCCATGGTGCTTGTCGGTGGCATCATGATGATACTCGGCGTATCACGCGCATCGACCAACTTCATGATAGATGCCGGCGTGCCACAACAACTCTTGCAGTGGATCAGCGGTTTCGTCACCGGCGAGTTCGCTTTCATGGTGATGTTACTGGTGTTTTTGCTGATCCTCGGGGCGATCCTGGATATTTTTTCCGCCATCGTACTCGTGGTGCCCTTGATCCTGCCGATCGCCACGCAGTTCGGTGTCGACCCCGTGCACCTGGGAATCGTTTTCCTCGCCACCATGCAACTGGGTTACATCACACCGCCGGTCGGCCTTAACCTGTTCATCGCCGGCTACCGGTTCAACCGGCCGATCGTGGATATCTATTTTTCCACCCTGCCGTTTTTCCTGTTCCTGATGCTGTCGGTCGTGCTGATTGCTTTCTGGCCTGCATTTTCGCTGGTCCTGTTACGCTGAACCGGCGAAGACGTGTGACCGTCAGTCGCCTTCGCTGTCGACCGCCGCGGTCATCGCCGCCCAGTCCTCGAGACAGGCGTCGAGAACCCGGTAGTCCTCTTCGTCATCCACATCCAGGCTCAGGCCGCCGAACGGTGTGATGATGATCCTGACCGGGCCACCGAGCACCTCGCTGCAACTTTTTTCGACCTTTTCCCGCGTGTTGCCCTGCTTGAGCCGCCTGTACCAGTAACCCTTGCGCCTGGACAACATCAGGGTCAGTTGAATACGCGCCGTCATCCATGCCGCCTGCCAACCGCCCTGGCTTTTGAAAAAGTTGAAGATGAGCGCGATCACATTTCTCCAGTCCTTGGCCTTGCGATAGGAAAACCCGGTCTGCAGAAACTCCTGGTTCGCCAGGTTCCGTGGCCTGCCAACGTAGATATTCGCCAGACGCAAGCGCCCAAACGCCAGCTCGACGAACGGACGCTCGATCCCCGGTTTATCCCCGTCGGGATGGAACGGTCTGACCGACGGCTCATCCACGACACCGGCATGGATGGCGAAAGGATGCCTGGCAACCTTGTCCTGTTCCGCGCAGCGGCATATGAAGTCATCGACGGAGCGCGCGGTCACCAGCGGCAGATCACAGGAAACAAACAGGATTGGTCTTTGGTTCAGGGGAACGCTGGTGTCATGCCTGTGCAGGTCCTCCGACGCCTCGATCCCCGCCCAGCAGTTGGTCAGCATTTGTCCGCGCTGGGCAATGACCTGGACCCGTTTGGAATAACCCGCCAACGCCTGCAACAACTCTTCGGCAGGTCCCACGACGAAGACCTGGCCGATATGTTCCGCCGCCAGCAAGGCATCGATAACGTAACTGACGAGTTTCTTCCCACCGACCTCGAGAAAGGCCTTGTTGCGGCCTGCAATCAGGCGCTTTGGATTGCCATCAGTCCCTGCGAGCACGACGGCGTCCAGCGGGAACGGATACGCTGCAGGACGCGATGCCTGCTGACGCTGGTCATCTGATGGGCTGTTTGCTTGTTGCTCGGTTTCAGTAATCATGCTTGACCTTCATTCCCTGCCCACGTCATGGATTCTCCGGGGGAAAGTGATTTAAGGCGGCCGTGTCGATGCTATTGTTAATCCGTCCCGCCAACTGATTTTATAGACTCCCGCACCAACTTGGAACATAAATGACGCTTCGCTTCCGATGCGCGCCACGGCGCCCGGCAATACCGCTTTACGCCAAACAAGGCACGGCATTCCGTTTGTTCACGGACTGGCCACGATCATTGCACTGGCGGCAGCAAAGCGCTGGAGCTTGCCGTAAGCAATCAAAAATCCGTAGCCGGAAACAGCAGCCAAACGGGTGGCCCGGGGCCGGTTTTTGATTGGTAAAATTTTAATTGGGTCATTTTTAATCAAAAATATTCGCTTTATCGCAAATTGAAAAAAGGTCTTTTTCCGGCCTTGTTTTTCTATTCAGTGACTTGTAATTTTTTTGTCATGTTGGAACTTAGAAACACATCCTAAGTCTGACTATTCAGGCTTTGACAATGAATCGAGATAGGAGTAATTTAACTCCCCCGTAGACAGAAACCCACCAACCGAAAGGTTGGAGTCGCAGGAAGGACGGAGAAGGTCGCAAGACTGGAAACGGACGGGAAAGATCGACAGATCGGGCGCGAACGGAGAAGGCCGCAAGGCTGGAGCCGGGAGAAGAAGATCGACTGATTGGAACCAGACGGTAAGGGCCGAGAGGCTGGAAGCGTACGGAATGCGGATATATCGGAGGGCCGACCCGCCCGAAGACGAAAAAGGTTGATGAAAACGGTAAGCGTCCAGATGGTACAGGACGCGTCACCCCGGCCGGGTTCTGCCAACAAAGCGGCCGTATCATTTGGGGTGACTCGAAAGGGATTCGCGGTCCCTGGAGATAGACGCGAAAGCGTCGATAAATAAAAACGGGTAGAAGGCCCGTGACCAGACACCGAAGGGCAGAACAGATCGGAGCTGGACGAAGTTGGAAAGGCCTAGGAGGATCTGCAGTCCACCAGAAGCGGAGTTCCTACACTTCTACGACGAGGGAGACGCAAGTCTCCCTCGTTTTTTTTTGCCTGAAAAAGTCTTCAATCAGGTAATATCCGCGTAATTCTTTTATTGCATACTACAATTAATCACAACCGATGCAGTAGAACCTGGCCAAAAGCGGTCAGAGCATCATTGTCCATGCAACCACACTGACAAAAAGGATGACAGCTTGGAAGACCCGATTATCCGCATTCGAAACGTGTCCTTTCAACGTGATGACAAGCGCATCCTGGATGATGTCAGCATGGATATCCGGCGCGGCAGCATCGTCGCCATCATGGGGCCCAGCGGCGTGGGGAAGACGACCATCCTGCGCCTGGTCTCGGGGCAGCTGCGGCCTTCGGGAGGCAGTATCGAAGTCAATGGAAAGGAAGTGTCCGCAATGTCGCGGCGGCAATTGTACGCATGCAGAAAGGATATCGGCGTACTGCTGCAAAACGGCGCGCTGTTCACGGACCTGACCGTTTTCGAAAACGTCGCAACGCCACTCAGGGAACATACCAGGCTGCCGGAGAAAACCATCAGGGAACGCGTCCTGGCCAAGCTCGATTCCGTCGGACTGGCGGGAACCGAAGAACTGATGCCGCACAGCTTGTCTGGCGGGATGGCCCGCCGGGTCGCACTGGCGAGGGCGGTCATAC
>Ga0210074_1000355_pt1 | contig 16919 bp, 6 predicted proteins | sample China_Galinas_Co_FD_184860 | JGI IMG/M metagenome (GOLD analysis project Ga0210074, IMG submission 184860) | Wetland microbial communities from San Francisco Bay, California, USA, that impact long-term carbon sequestration -... | ecosystem: Environmental > Aquatic > Marine > Wetlands ... | reverse complement strand
TATCTTTATCGAAGAACTGCGCAACCATAAACTCTACGACTCGGTAAGCCAGGCCTTTTGTGTCTTTCTACCGGTAAAGTCGGTGGGTGTCACCGGCGACGGCCGGCGCTATTCACACGTGGTGGCCTTGCGTGCCGTGGAAACCATCGATTTCATGACTGCCCGCTGGGCACATCTTCCCTACGAGTTCCTCGACCTGGTGTCGCGGCGCATCATCAACGAGGTGCCCGATATTTCACGGGTCACCTACGACATTTCCGGCAAGCCACCCGCGACCATCGAGTGGGAGTAGGCCAGATCTGGCACTGGCTGGCACCTGCAGGCATCAAGACACAGCAAGCTTGCACAACCAATAACTTATCCTCATTTCTGTCTGGCAACTTCTGGCACTGGCAGGCATCGGCAAGCAGTTATTACCATTTTTCAATGTTATAAATCATGGTATCGCTGTGTTCAATATCAGCGCGGTGCTCCAATACCATGGCATGCGTGTTGAGCCGTTCACGGTATTCGTGGATAAGCATGTGCCACATCGGATTGGATGTCAGTAAGACAATTAACTCACACCGGTCGCTACCTCCGCCTTCCGGACGTCAAAGTCGTGTTCTCAAATTTCCAGCTTTCATGGGTGAATCGAAAGCTTGCAAGGCGTACCAAATATGGTACGCTTTCTCGCATGGATGCCGATATGTCTCTTGAAGTGGTTTTTTTCCGAACTGAATCGGGAAATGAGCCGGTTCGTGAGTGGTTGCAGGGTCTGAGCAAACAAGACAAGAAGTCGATCGGTGGCGATATTAAGACGGTTCAATATGGCTGGCCTATCGGGATGCCAGTCGTGCGAAAAATGGATCCCGGCCTCTGGGAAATCCGATGCCGGCTAGATCAGCGTATCGCTCGAATCCTGTTTACGGTAAAGGGTGAACGGATGATTCTGTTGCATGGCTTTATTAAAAAGTCCCAGAAGACACCTCAAGCAGATTTGCAATTGGCTAAAGATCGCAAAGCCAACCTGGAGAAGTGACATGAGTAAACACATTGGCAGTAACTTCGATGATTTCCTAGAAGAGGAGGGTGTGCTTGCGGAAGCGGAAGCTATTGCCGTTAAACGTGTGCTCGCGTATCAACTAGAGGAACTGATGAAGGTGCAGAAATTGAGCAAGACACAATTAGCCAAGCGGATGAAGACCAGTCGTTCCGCACTGGAACGGTTGCTTGATCCTGATAATCCTTCGGTGACGCTGCTGACCCTGGAGCGTGCAGCCAGAGCGCTGGGTAAGAACATCAGAATTGAAATCGCAGCTTAAGGCATCGGGGGTGGTTGACTGATGATTAGAATAGAGGGTATGCGAGTGATTCTTGTGAACAGTTCGCAACCTTACCTATGAGGATATTGTGAATTTTTCCGGCTGGTTGGCAAGGTTTCGCCGCTTACAGGATGAACACGCAACCTGGAAACTGTTGCACGCGGACAATGCCCCCGTCATTCTTGCATTCATTGCCGATCTGTTCGCGGAGGAGAATGAGGTCCCCTTTGCGAGGGCGCGGATAGCGCTGGATGCGGAGCTGGCGCGTGGGCGGGAGCTGGGTTACTGGCAAAGCGAAAGCGGGGCTGGCATCTATCTGAACCAGTGGATTCGCGCGGGCTGGCTGCGCGAAATGGATGACATGTTGAGTAAAACTGACGCCAGCGAAACCGCATTGCGATTCTGCCGGGCACTCGACGAACCGGCCGCCGGCACATCGGCCTCCCATCTTCGAATCGTGCAGGACGCCGTACGGGAATTCGCCGTCGCGGTCAACCCCGATCTTGATGCCCGAATCGCCCAACTGGAACAACGACGGCAAGAAATCCAGCGAAACATCGACGAAATGCAGGCCGGCGTTAGCGTGGAACTCAGCGAGGCCGAGCAACGTGAACGCATTCGCGAGATCTATCAATTGGCGTCGGTGCTGACCGGTGATTTCCGGCGCGTCGAGGACGACATTCGCCGCCTCGACAAGGATCTGCGGATTCAAATAATCGAAGGGGATTCCACCCGCGGAGACGTGTTGCTCGAACTGATGGAGAAAGAGGCCCTGCTGGCCAATACCGATGCCGGCAGCGCGTTTGAAGGTTTCTTTCAACTATTGTGCGACCAGAATCGCTCGACCGAATTCAGTGATCAGCTACGCGCTATCTTGAGCCTGCCGGTGGCTCAGCACCTCAACTCGTCGCAGCGTCAGTTTCTTGCCCGGTTGATGCGCGAGTTGTCGCGCGAGAGCGAGCGGGTGTTTAGCATCCGTCGACGCACCGAAGAGGGGCTGCGTGGTTATATCGAAAGCGGAGCAGCACAGGAAAACCGCGCGGTAACACGCCTGCTCGCCGAGTTGGAACGCGCCGCCGTTGCCTTACGCGAAAACGGTTGTGACCTGAAAACCCGCACCAGGCTGGAGCTGCATGTCGGCGTCCCTGGAATTCGTTCCCCTGAAAGCCTGAGTCTGCGACAGCCAGACGAAAACCTGGATACCTCGGGTGTCGAGGAGCAGGCCAATCATCGCGAACCCAGCATGGATATGCTCGACAGCCTGGAGGCGGTGCAGATTCGCCAGGTCGCTGAGCGCACGCTCGAAGCACTGCGCCGACATGGTCCGATGACGATATCCACATTATCCAGCTATCAACCGCTACAGGAGGGACTGGAAGAACTGGTCGCCTGTATGCGGGTGGCCAGGGCCGTCCACGCAACGGATCTCGACGCGACGGAGCAGGTCGAATTCCACGACAGGCATGGCGTACGAATTCGAGCCTCGATCCCGAGTTTGCTCATGAGCGCGGATCTGTTTCCCGCCAATATCGACGAGTTGGCGTTATAGCCTATGCCAGAGAAGGATTTTTTCGATGACTTGATCAAGGCGTATTCCCCCGCTGCTGCCGAGCCGGACTCGCGTCCACAGCTACAGGCCGAAAACGTAGCTGACGCGCCGACGCAACCGCCGTCTGTGCCCCCGGATGTGGCGAACGCGACGTTGTTACCGCACGAAGCACGCCGTGCGTTGGTGTACCTGCTGCGTCAGGGGTCGGCACTGGCGCGGCAAAAAAGCGAGATCTTCGAACTGATCTGCCGCTACCAGGATACCCTTCGCAACCACCTCGAGAATATGTATCTGCGGCTGGTTATCGACGAGCGCTACGGTGTCGCGTTTATCGCCAATGCGCACAATGACGATGATGGCGAGAGCGTCAGGCTGATAAGCCGGCGAACACTGACCCTTTACGATACCCTGCTGATTCTGGTTTTACGCAAGTATTTTCAGGACCGCGAAACCCAGGGTGAGCACAAGATTGTCATTGATGTCGAAACCATAGAAGCCGGCCTGAGCCCGTTTCTTCCATTGACCAACAGCACTCGCTCGGACCGAAAACATCTGGGCGTCTCGCTGAAACGCATGATCGAAAAGAGAATACTGGGCGTCGTTCGTGGCAGTGAAGAACGCTTTGAGATTTCGCCGCTGATTCGTTACGTGGTATCTGCCGAATTTCTTCAGCATATGTTAAATGAGTATCGTCAGCTGGCTGGCGAACAGTCGGGTGACGAACGGGCAGGGGGCGATCAACAAAACGATGACTGAATCGACGAACTACTGCCGCGATTTTTTTGCCATGGGGCAGATTCGCCTCAGCGAGTTGTCTGTGTACAACTGGGGCTCTTTTCACGGCTTGCACAGTGCCCGCATCGATCCTGACGGAACCCTGGTCACCGGCGACAACGGGTCCGGAAAATCGACTTTCATTGATGCCTTGATGGCGCTACTACTGCCCGCCGGCAAGGCGACCTTCAATGTCGCGGCCGCGCAGGGCGACAAGGCAGACCGCTCGCTGCTGTCGTATATGCGCGGCAGTTACGGTTCCGCTCACGATGGCATTGCTACGCGCGTCAAGAGTAAGCGCGAGGGCGCCGTGGTCACCGCGCTGAGGGCCGCCTACCGCGCCGATGACGGCAGCGAGCTGACCTTGCTGGCGATGTTCTGGACCACGCAGACGAGCAATGCGCTGGCTGACGTCAAACGCGTGTACGCGGTGGCGCGAAAGAATCTCGGCCTGAAACCGGTGCTCGACGCGTTCGGTGAGGGCAACGCACGCGCGCTCAAGCAATGGCTGCGCGCCGATGAGGCGATTACCTGTTGCGACGAGAACTTCGCCGAATACCAGGAGCTGTATCGCAAGCTGCTGATGATGGAGAACCGCAATGCGCCGGCGTTGCTGTCACGCGCGCTCGGCTTGAAAAAAATCGACGACCTGACCGACCTGATCCGCGAACTGGTGCTGGAGCCTAGCGGCGTCAGGGACGATGCGCGCAAGGTGGTTGCCGAGTTCGCCGACCTGGTAGCGATCCATGGTCGTTTGCTTGACGCCAGGCAGCAGCAGACGCACCTCGCCAGACTGCCGGAGTTGAATGCGACGATCGACACAGCCGAGGCCGAAATCCGCTCACTGAGCGAGGAAAAGCAGGGCCTGCCGGTGTATTTCGGGGAGTTGCTGGTCGGTTTACTGACCGAGCGGATCGCAGGGTTGGAAGCGCAACGGCAAGAGTTGGCGATCAGTATCAAACAAAAGGAAAAGGCAAAAGAGGATGCGAATGGATTGCTGGAACGTCGGCACGAAGCGTATCTGCGCCTCGGCGGTGACCGGATCGAAACGCTCAACAGGGAGTTGGCGCATACCCGGGATCGATTGAGCTCCGTCATCAAGGAGTCCTCCCGCTATCAGCGTGCCGCGCGTGAACTGGAGATTTCGGATGCCCTGGATGAGGCGGCATTTCAGCGCAATCAAGCTTTGGCTGAGCAAGGGTTGGAAACGATCCTTGCCGAAACCGAAGCCAGCCAGAATCATTTCGCCGAAGTCAGTGCTCACCTGAGCCGAACGCAGTCGGAGATCAAAGCCACCACAGAGGAAATCGACGAAATTGCCGCGCGACCGGATTCCAACATCCATATCGCCTACCAACGACTGCGCGATGAACTGGTCGGCTCGCTCGGCCTGGCTGCCGAGGACTGCCTGTTCATTGGCGAATTGCTTGATGTCAGGGACGATGAGCGACCGTGGCAGGGGGCCATCGAACGCGCGCTGGGCGGATTACGTACCACGCTTGCAGTGCCTGAACAAAGTTTCTCGATGGTGACCAAATGGCTGAATGCGCGGCATACCGGTCTGCATGTGCGGGTTCAGGTGGTGCGGGAATCGAAGGTCAAATCGTCGATACCCGAGTTTCGCCCCGAGGGCTTTCTGCGCAAGCTGGTATGGCGGCCGCATCGTTATCGAGAGTGGCTGAAACAGCATTTGCAGCGCTTCGATCTGTCCTGCGTGGCGGACACCGCGACGCTTGACGTTACGCCGTTCTCGATGACCCGGGAAGGTCTGATTCACAAGGAAAAAGGCCGCTTCGAGAAAAAGGATCTGGCGCGTATCGACGATCCTAATGAATGGCAACTCGGGTTTTCCAACGCAACGCGTTTGAAGCTGTTAAACGGGCGGTTGCTGGAATTGAAAAATCGCCTGACCGGGGAAAACAGGCAGGTTGAACAGGCGCGAGCAGACTGGGATCGATTTGGCAAACGCAAAAGCCTGCTGCAACGGATAAGGGAGACCGAGTGGGAGAACATCGACGCGCCTTACTGGAACCGCAGACAGGTGCAGTTGGACACCGAATTGAAGCGACTGCAATCCTCCGGTGGTGACATGGAGGAGGCTCGCAAGGCGTGGGAAGCGGCCAAGCAGGCGTTACAGGAAACATCGAATGCGATTATCGAACTGGCCCGCCAGCGTGGCGGAATCGAGAGTGAGCTGGCATCTGCCCGGGCGCGCAAAAGCGAGGCGGCGGCGGATGCTGAAAGAGGGCTTTCCGACGCATGTCGTGAAGCGCTCGCAGGGCGGGTCGATACGATTTCAATCGACGATCTCGAACGGGTGTCTGCGATCATGTTCGGCATCGAAAATAAGCTCGACGGTTTGCTGGCCCATGCGCAGAACGATAAGAACCAGGCGGAAAACTCCGCGGTCGGCGTCATGTCCTCGTTTCGCGGCAAGGATCGCTGGCAGGCGCTGACTGCGGACTGGCCCGCGGGTCTGGCCGGCCTGCCGGATTTCCTCGATCACCTCGAACGGTTGCAGAGCGAAGGCCTGCCCGCCCTGGTCGAGCAGTTCGTCGAGCGGCTCAATAAACACGCGACCCAGTCGCTGGCGCGGATTAAATCCCGTCTGGACAGCGAACGTGAGGACATACTCGACCGCATCGATGTCATCAATCAGGTGCTGGCGCGCACCGAATTCAAACAGGGCTCGTACCTGAAGCTGGGATCGCGCAGAGAGAAATACCCGCACGTGCAGGATTTCGACAAACAACTGAATCTGGTGCTGAGCCAGGTCACCAGCGATGACCATGAGGGGCGTTTCCAGCAACTGGAAACGGTGGTGGCGACACTCGAAAAGGCCAGCGCCGTCGGTACCGCTACCACGCTTGAAAGCCTGCGTCTGCTTGATCCCCGTTACCAGCTCTCGTTCTATGCCGAGGAAATCGACTTCGATGACGGCGAAACACGTGACGTGCTGGATTCCTCCAGCGGTAAATCCGGCGGCGAAAAGGAATCATTCGCCGGAACCATCGTCGCCGCCAGCCTGGCCTACGTGCTTACCCCCGAGGGACATGACCGGCCGGTGTATTGCACCGTGTTTCTCGACGAGGCCTTTTCCAACACCGCCGAGGCGGTCAGCCGCCGGGTATTGAAGGTCTTCAAGGCCTTGCATATCCATGTGAATCTGATTACGCCGTACAAGAACCTTAATCTGGCGCGGGAATCGGCGCGCTCGCTGCTGATCGCCGAACGCGATCCGGAGCGACATGAAAGCCATCTGTGCGAAATCACCTGGGAGGAAGTGGATCGGCGTCTGAGTGAACAGCGCCAGGTGAAACTGGCGGATGATATGGTGCGGCTGAATATCGACATTGAAGACCGTCCCGGTATGACCAGCGATGCCTGAGTCGCATCCTCCTGAGTGGGGCGTCATGCCGGAACAAGCCGCGGCTCTGGCGCGCAAACGATATTGGGAGAATCGTCAGGTTTTAAAAGCTTTGATGATCGGCGAACGCAGCTTTCCGTTGCATATCCCGCTCAAAGCGCCCAACGCAAAGCAACCGATGGAAGATCTGGCTCATTTGCAGGCGTGGATCGAACGTTGGAAAAGTTTTGCTATACCGGATCTACTGCACTGGAAAACGGTTGGTTTTCGCCAATTGGGCCAACAGCAACTCCCCTCGCGCATCACCATCGGCAGCTTCCAGCAGCTTACGCAGTTCTGCGGTTCGGCTGCGATCGCGCAATCCGTGCGGTGGCAGGCGAACATGCTGCCGCTGCTACAGCGGTATCGACATGAGCAGGTTTACCCCGTTCTGGTCAGGCACATAGAAGTCGTGGAAGGCCTTGGTAATAACGATGCTGAATTGCTCGCTCATGTGTTGCCGCAGTTGCATCGAGGGCTGGGTGCGGGTGGTTACCTGCGTGCCCTACCGTTAAAGGGTGTCGATACCAAGTTTGTCGAGACCTATTCGGGGTTGATCGAAGCGTTGCTGGATGCGGTGCATGAGGGGGAGGTAGCGGCGTACGGTGGCCTGTATCTGTGGCTCGGTTGTCGACACGGCCCCCGTGGACTCGCCCAGGGCGTGCCGATCGTGCGTCCGCTGAGCCCGGGCACGCGGCACGCTTATCAGGGTCTGCCGCTGTTTCAGTTGAGCGCAGAACTGTTAAGGCAGCATGAGCTGCCGGCAACGAACATTCTGGTGGTTGAGAACGTCCAATCGGGTCTGGCTTTGCCTGACCTCGACGATACGATCGCCGTGATCGGCGGGGGCAGGAACGTCAGCTGGATGGATGCGTCCTGGCTGGTAGCGAAACGCGTCGGTTATTGGGGCGATATTGACACATGGGGGCTATCCATCTTGAGCGATGCTCGTGCCAGTCTGGCCACATTGGAGCCTTTAATGATGGATTTGGCGACACTCAAAGCGCACGAAGAGCGGATGGTACAAGAGCCCGAGCCGTTGGTCACGCTACCCGCACAGTTGACCGGCCAGGAACAGCAATTATTCCTGAATCTCACAGCTGGCCGGTTCCTGTCCACCCGTTTGGAACAGGAAAGGATTTCATCCGATTTTGTCATCGCCGCACTCGAGACTTGGTTATATGCCTAGGGCAGAATCGCAGAATCAGGGGGAATTGATTCTGCAGACATAATTGCCAATTGGAATAATTGCAAGAGACGCATCGGTATGATCTAGCCGTCGTCGAACCGGCCGTATTTGGTTCAGGCAAGAAATGTTTACTGAGTGAATCGGTGTTTTTCGTGTCAATTGTTAGGAGTTTCTGAACATGGTATTTTTCATGGTAATCTCAATTGGCAGAAAAATAAAACATTGAAAATAAAAGACAAAAATCGCTTATTTACTATAGAGTGGGAGTAGGCCAGATCTGGCACTGGCTGGCACCTGCAGGCATCAAGACACAGCAAGCTTGCACAACCAATAACTTATCCTCATTTCTGTCTGGCAACTTCTGGCACTGGCAGGCATCGGCAAGCAGTTATTACCATTTTTCAATGTTATAAATCATGGTATCGCTGTGTTCAATATCAGCGCGGTGCTCCAATACCATGGCATGCGTGTTGAGCCGTTCACGGTATTCGTGGATAAGCATGTGCCACATCGGATTGGATGTCAGTAAGACAATTAACTCACACCGGTCGCTACCTCCGCCTTCCGGACGTCAAAGTCGTGTTCTCAAATTTCCAGCTTTCATGGGTGAATCGAAAGCTTGCAAGGCGTACCAAATATGGTACGCTTTCTCGCATGGATGCCGATATGTCTCTTGAAGTGGTTTTTTTCCGAACTGAATCGGGAAATGAGCCGGTTCGTGAGTGGTTGCAGGGTCTGAGCAAACAAGACAAGAAGTCGATCGGTGGCGATATTAAGACGGTTCAATATGGCTGGCCTATCGGGATGCCAGTCGTGCGAAAAATGGATCCCGGCCTCTGGGAAATCCGATGCCGGCTAGATCAGCGTATCGCTCGAATCCTGTTTACGGTAAAGGGTGAACGGATGATTCTGTTGCATGGCTTTATTAAAAAGTCCCAGAAGACACCTCAAGCAGATTTGCAATTGGCTAAAGATCGCAAAGCCAACCTGGAGAAGTGACATGAGTAAACACATTGGCAGTAACTTCGATGATTTCCTAGAAGAGGAGGGTGTGCTTGCGGAAGCGGAAGCTATTGCCGTTAAACGTGTGCTCGCGTATCAACTAGAGGAACTGATGAAGGTGCAGAAATTGAGCAAGACACAATTAGCCAAGCGGATGAAGACCAGTCGTTCCGCACTGGAACGGTTGCTTGATCCTGATAATCCTTCGGTGACGCTGCTGACCCTGGAGCGTGCAGCCAGAGCGCTGGGTAAGAACATCAGAATTGAAATCGCAGCTTAAGGCATCGGGGGTGGTTGACTGATGATTAGAATAGAGGGTATGCGAGTGATTCTTGTGAACAGTTCGCAACCTTACCTATGAGGATATTGTGAATTTTTCCGGCTGGTTGGCAAGGTTTCGCCGCTTACAGGATGAACACGCAACCTGGAAACTGTTGCACGCGGACAATGCCCCCGTCATTCTTGCATTCATTGCCGATCTGTTCGCGGAGGAGAATGAGGTCCCCTTTGCGAGGGCGCGGATAGCGCTGGATGCGGAGCTGGCGCGTGGGCGGGAGCTGGGTTACTGGCAAAGCGAAAGCGGGGCTGGCATCTATCTGAACCAGTGGATTCGCGCGGGCTGGCTGCGCGAAATGGATGACATGTTGAGTAAAACTGACGCCAGCGAAACCGCATTGCGATTCTGCCGGGCACTCGACGAACCGGCCGCCGGCACATCGGCCTCCCATCTTCGAATCGTGCAGGACGCCGTACGGGAATTCGCCGTCGCGGTCAACCCCGATCTTGATGCCCGAATCGCCCAACTGGAACAACGACGGCAAGAAATCCAGCGAAACATCGACGAAATGCAGGCCGGCGTTAGCGTGGAACTCAGCGAGGCCGAGCAACGTGAACGCATTCGCGAGATCTATCAATTGGCGTCGGTGCTGACCGGTGATTTCCGGCGCGTCGAGGACGACATTCGCCGCCTCGACAAGGATCTGCGGATTCAAATAATCGAAGGGGATTCCACCCGCGGAGACGTGTTGCTCGAACTGATGGAGAAAGAGGCCCTGCTGGCCAATACCGATGCCGGCAGCGCGTTTGAAGGTTTCTTTCAACTATTGTGCGACCAGAATCGCTCGACCGAATTCAGTGATCAGCTACGCGCTATCTTGAGCCTGCCGGTGGCTCAGCACCTCAACTCGTCGCAGCGTCAGTTTCTTGCCCGGTTGATGCGCGAGTTGTCGCGCGAGAGCGAGCGGGTGTTTAGCATCCGTCGACGCACCGAAGAGGGGCTGCGTGGTTATATCGAAAGCGGAGCAGCACAGGAAAACCGCGCGGTAACACGCCTGCTCGCCGAGTTGGAACGCGCCGCCGTTGCCTTACGCGAAAACGGTTGTGACCTGAAAACCCGCACCAGGCTGGAGCTGCATGTCGGCGTCCCTGGAATTCGTTCCCCTGAAAGCCTGAGTCTGCGACAGCCAGACGAAAACCTGGATACCTCGGGTGTCGAGGAGCAGGCCAATCATCGCGAACCCAGCATGGATATGCTCGACAGCCTGGAGGCGGTGCAGATTCGCCAGGTCGCTGAGCGCACGCTCGAAGCACTGCGCCGACATGGTCCGATGACGATATCCACATTATCCAGCTATCAACCGCTACAGGAGGGACTGGAAGAACTGGTCGCCTGTATGCGGGTGGCCAGGGCCGTCCACGCAACGGATCTCGACGCGACGGAGCAGGTCGAATTCCACGACAGGCATGGCGTACGAATTCGAGCCTCGATCCCGAGTTTGCTCATGAGCGCGGATCTGTTTCCCGCCAATATCGACGAGTTGGCGTTATAGCCTATGCCAGAGAAGGATTTTTTCGATGACTTGATCAAGGCGTATTCCCCCGCTGCTGCCGAGCCGGACTCGCGTCCACAGCTACAGGCCGAAAACGTAGCTGACGCGCCGACGCAACCGCCGTCTGTGCCCCCGGATGTGGCGAACGCGACGTTGTTACCGCACGAAGCACGCCGTGCGTTGGTGTACCTGCTGCGTCAGGGGTCGGCACTGGCGCGGCAAAAAAGCGAGATCTTCGAACTGATCTGCCGCTACCAGGATACCCTTCGCAACCACCTCGAGAATATGTATCTGCGGCTGGTTATCGACGAGCGCTACGGTGTCGCGTTTATCGCCAATGCGCACAATGACGATGATGGCGAGAGCGTCAGGCTGATAAGCCGGCGAACACTGACCCTTTACGATACCCTGCTGATTCTGGTTTTACGCAAGTATTTTCAGGACCGCGAAACCCAGGGTGAGCACAAGATTGTCATTGATGTCGAAACCATAGAAGCCGGCCTGAGCCCGTTTCTTCCATTGACCAACAGCACTCGCTCGGACCGAAAACATCTGGGCGTCTCGCTGAAACGCATGATCGAAAAGAGAATACTGGGCGTCGTTCGTGGCAGTGAAGAACGCTTTGAGATTTCGCCGCTGATTCGTTACGTGGTATCTGCCGAATTTCTTCAGCATATGTTAAATGAGTATCGTCAGCTGGCTGGCGAACAGTCGGGTGACGAACGGGCAGGGGGCGATCAACAAAACGATGACTGAATCGACGAACTACTGCCGCGATTTTTTTGCCATGGGGCAGATTCGCCTCAGCGAGTTGTCTGTGTACAACTGGGGCTCTTTTCACGGCTTGCACAGTGCCCGCATCGATCCTGACGGAACCCTGGTCACCGGCGACAACGGGTCCGGAAAATCGACTTTCATTGATGCCTTGATGGCGCTACTACTGCCCGCCGGCAAGGCGACCTTCAATGTCGCGGCCGCGCAGGGCGACAAGGCAGACCGCTCGCTGCTGTCGTATATGCGCGGCAGTTACGGTTCCGCTCACGATGGCATTGCTACGCGCGTCAAGAGTAAGCGCGAGGGCGCCGTGGTCACCGCGCTGAGGGCCGCCTACCGCGCCGATGACGGCAGCGAGCTGACCTTGCTGGCGATGTTCTGGACCACGCAGACGAGCAATGCGCTGGCTGACGTCAAACGCGTGTACGCGGTGGCGCGAAAGAATCTCGGCCTGAAACCGGTGCTCGACGCGTTCGGTGAGGGCAACGCACGCGCGCTCAAGCAATGGCTGCGCGCCGATGAGGCGATTACCTGTTGCGACGAGAACTTCGCCGAATACCAGGAGCTGTATCGCAAGCTGCTGATGATGGAGAACCGCAATGCGCCGGCGTTGCTGTCACGCGCGCTCGGCTTGAAAAAAATCGACGACCTGACCGACCTGATCCGCGAACTGGTGCTGGAGCCTAGCGGCGTCAGGGACGATGCGCGCAAGGTGGTTGCCGAGTTCGCCGACCTGGTAGCGATCCATGGTCGTTTGCTTGACGCCAGGCAGCAGCAGACGCACCTCGCCAGACTGCCGGAGTTGAATGCGACGATCGACACAGCCGAGGCCGAAATCCGCTCACTGAGCGAGGAAAAGCAGGGCCTGCCGGTGTATTTCGGGGAGTTGCTGGTCGGTTTACTGACCGAGCGGATCGCAGGGTTGGAAGCGCAACGGCAAGAGTTGGCGATCAGTATCAAACAAAAGGAAAAGGCAAAAGAGGATGCGAATGGATTGCTGGAACGTCGGCACGAAGCGTATCTGCGCCTCGGCGGTGACCGGATCGAAACGCTCAACAGGGAGTTGGCGCATACCCGGGATCGATTGAGCTCCGTCATCAAGGAGTCCTCCCGCTATCAGCGTGCCGCGCGTGAACTGGAGATTTCGGATGCCCTGGATGAGGCGGCATTTCAGCGCAATCAAGCTTTGGCTGAGCAAGGGTTGGAAACGATCCTTGCCGAAACCGAAGCCAGCCAGAATCATTTCGCCGAAGTCAGTGCTCACCTGAGCCGAACGCAGTCGGAGATCAAAGCCACCACAGAGGAAATCGACGAAATTGCCGCGCGACCGGATTCCAACATCCATATCGCCTACCAACGACTGCGCGATGAACTGGTCGGCTCGCTCGGCCTGGCTGCCGAGGACTGCCTGTTCATTGGCGAATTGCTTGATGTCAGGGACGATGAGCGACCGTGGCAGGGGGCCATCGAACGCGCGCTGGGCGGATTACGTACCACGCTTGCAGTGCCTGAACAAAGTTTCTCGATGGTGACCAAATGGCTGAATGCGCGGCATACCGGTCTGCATGTGCGGGTTCAGGTGGTGCGGGAATCGAAGGTCAAATCGTCGATACCCGAGTTTCGCCCCGAGGGCTTTCTGCGCAAGCTGGTATGGCGGCCGCATCGTTATCGAGAGTGGCTGAAACAGCATTTGCAGCGCTTCGATCTGTCCTGCGTGGCGGACACCGCGACGCTTGACGTTACGCCGTTCTCGATGACCCGGGAAGGTCTGATTCACAAGGAAAAAGGCCGCTTCGAGAAAAAGGATCTGGCGCGTATCGACGATCCTAATGAATGGCAACTCGGGTTTTCCAACGCAACGCGTTTGAAGCTGTTAAACGGGCGGTTGCTGGAATTGAAAAATCGCCTGACCGGGGAAAACAGGCAGGTTGAACAGGCGCGAGCAGACTGGGATCGATTTGGCAAACGCAAAAGCCTGCTGCAACGGATAAGGGAGACCGAGTGGGAGAACATCGACGCGCCTTACTGGAACCGCAGACAGGTGCAGTTGGACACCGAATTGAAGCGACTGCAATCCTCCGGTGGTGACATGGAGGAGGCTCGCAAGGCGTGGGAAGCGGCCAAGCAGGCGTTACAGGAAACATCGAATGCGATTATCGAACTGGCCCGCCAGCGTGGCGGAATCGAGAGTGAGCTGGCATCTGCCCGGGCGCGCAAAAGCGAGGCGGCGGCGGATGCTGAAAGAGGGCTTTCCGACGCATGTCGTGAAGCGCTCGCAGGGCGGGTCGATACGATTTCAATCGACGATCTCGAACGGGTGTCTGCGATCATGTTCGGCATCGAAAATAAGCTCGACGGTTTGCTGGCCCATGCGCAGAACGATAAGAACCAGGCGGAAAACTCCGCGGTCGGCGTCATGTCCTCGTTTCGCGGCAAGGATCGCTGGCAGGCGCTGACTGCGGACTGGCCCGCGGGTCTGGCCGGCCTGCCGGATTTCCTCGATCACCTCGAACGGTTGCAGAGCGAAGGCCTGCCCGCCCTGGTCGAGCAGTTCGTCGAGCGGCTCAATAAACACGCGACCCAGTCGCTGGCGCGGATTAAATCCCGTCTGGACAGCGAACGTGAGGACATACTCGACCGCATCGATGTCATCAATCAGGTGCTGGCGCGCACCGAATTCAAACAGGGCTCGTACCTGAAGCTGGGATCGCGCAGAGAGAAATACCCGCACGTGCAGGATTTCGACAAACAACTGAATCTGGTGCTGAGCCAGGTCACCAGCGATGACCATGAGGGGCGTTTCCAGCAACTGGAAACGGTGGTGGCGACACTCGAAAAGGCCAGCGCCGTCGGTACCGCTACCACGCTTGAAAGCCTGCGTCTGCTTGATCCCCGTTACCAGCTCTCGTTCTATGCCGAGGAAATCGACTTCGATGACGGCGAAACACGTGACGTGCTGGATTCCTCCAGCGGTAAATCCGGCGGCGAAAAGGAATCATTCGCCGGAACCATCGTCGCCGCCAGCCTGGCCTACGTGCTTACCCCCGAGGGACATGACCGGCCGGTGTATTGCACCGTGTTTCTCGACGAGGCCTTTTCCAACACCGCCGAGGCGGTCAGCCGCCGGGTATTGAAGGTCTTCAAGGCCTTGCATATCCATGTGAATCTGATTACGCCGTACAAGAACCTTAATCTGGCGCGGGAATCGGCGCGCTCGCTGCTGATCGCCGAACGCGATCCGGAGCGACATGAAAGCCATCTGTGCGAAATCACCTGGGAGGAAGTGGATCGGCGTCTGAGTGAACAGCGCCAGGTGAAACTGGCGGATGATATGGTGCGGCTGAATATCGACATTGAAGACCGTCCCGGTATGACCAGCGATGCCTGAGTCGCATCCTCCTGAGTGGGGCGTCATGCCGGAACAAGCCGCGGCTCTGGCGCGCAAACGATATTGGGAGAATCGTCAGGTTTTAAAAGCTTTGATGATCGGCGAACGCAGCTTTCCGTTGCATATCCCGCTCAAAGCGCCCAACGCAAAGCAACCGATGGAAGATCTGGCTCATTTGCAGGCGTGGATCGAACGTTGGAAAAGTTTTGCTATACCGGATCTACTGCACTGGAAAACGGTTGGTTTTCGCCAATTGGGCCAACAGCAACTCCCCTCGCGCATCACCATCGGCAGCTTCCAGCAGCTTACGCAGTTCTGCGGTTCGGCTGCGATCGCGCAATCCGTGCGGTGGCAGGCGAACATGCTGCCGCTGCTACAGCGGTATCGACATGAGCAGGTTTACCCCGTTCTGGTCAGGCACATAGAAGTCGTGGAAGGCCTTGGTAATAACGATGCTGAATTGCTCGCTCATGTGTTGCCGCAGTTGCATCGAGGGCTGGGTGCGGGTGGTTACCTGCGTGCCCTACCGTTAAAGGGTGTCGATACCAAGTTTGTCGAGACCTATTCGGGGTTGATCGAAGCGTTGCTGGATGCGGTGCATGAGGGGGAGGTAGCGGCGTACGGTGGCCTGTATCTGTGGCTCGGTTGTCGACACGGCCCCCGTGGACTCGCCCAGGGCGTGCCGATCGTGCGTCCGCTGAGCCCGGGCACGCGGCACGCTTATCAGGGTCTGCCGCTGTTTCAGTTGAGCGCAGAACTGTTAAGGCAGCATGAGCTGCCGGCAACGAACATTCTGGTGGTTGAGAACGTCCAATCGGGTCTGGCTTTGCCTGACCTCGACGATACGATCGCCGTGATCGGCGGGGGCAGGAACGTCAGCTGGATGGATGCGTCCTGGCTGGTAGCGAAACGCGTCGGTTATTGGGGCGATATTGACACATGGGGGCTATCCATCTTGAGCGATGCTCGTGCCAGTCTGGCCACATTGGAGCCTTTAATGATGGATTTGGCGACACTCAAAGCGCACGAAGAGCGGATGGTACAAGAGCCCGAGCCGTTGGTCACGCTACCCGCACAGTTGACCGGCCAGGAACAGCAATTATTCCTGAATCTCACAGCTGGCCGGTTCCTGTCCACCCGTTTGGAACAGGAAAGGATTTCATCCGATTTTGTCATCGCCGCACTCGAGACTTGGTTATATGCCTAGGGCAGAATCGCAGAATCAGGGGGAATTGATTCTGCAGACATAATTGCCAATTGGAATAATTGCAAGAGACGCATCGGTATGATCTAGCCGTCGTCGAACCGGCCGTATTTGGTTCAGGCAAGAAATGTTTACTGAGTGAATCGGTGTTTTTCGTGTCAATTGTTAGGAGTTTCTGAACATGGTATTTTTCATGGTAATCTCAATTGGCAGAAAAATAAAACATTGAAAATAAAAGACAAAAATCGCTTATTTACTATAGAGTGGGAGTAGGCCAGATCTGGCACTGGCTGGCACCTGCAGGCATCAAGACACAGCAAGCTTGTACAACCAATAACTTATCCTCATTTCTGTCTGGCAACTTCTGGCACTGGCAGGCATCGGCAAGCAGTTATTACCATTATTCAATGGCATAGATCATGGTATCGCCGCGCTCAATATCAGCATGGCGCTCCAGTACCATGCAATGCGTGTCGAGCTGTTCATGGTATTGGTGATTA
>Ga0210074_1000353_pt1 | contig 16952 bp, 16 predicted proteins | sample China_Galinas_Co_FD_184860 | JGI IMG/M metagenome (GOLD analysis project Ga0210074, IMG submission 184860) | Wetland microbial communities from San Francisco Bay, California, USA, that impact long-term carbon sequestration -... | ecosystem: Environmental > Aquatic > Marine > Wetlands ... | reverse complement strand
AAGTCCATAAAATAAAGGGGATACTTCAAATCAGAAACAAATTCTTTAATTGCTTTTTTATCGATCACTGATTTGTTGGATTTATAAACATCCAGTTGAAGTTTATTATTTTTATTTAGCGGATAATCCTTCGGCACGTCATTTAAACTTATTATTCCATCCCGGTAAAGTTCATATTTTTTAGAAAGGTGCATCCCTGAAAAATCAAAAATTGAATTGTCAGGAATATGTTTTCGACAGTAATTAAAAAAACCACATGTATACGGATTGTAACAATGTTCGCCGATATCAATATTGGGCATCTGCCTCTTCAATAAGATTTTTTTAAATCTATTAACATTTTCTTTAACAGATTTCTGCAACGGTAAAATGAACTTGAGAACAGATTCGGTTGTAAATAGTTCGTGTATATCCAGATTTCCTTTTCGTACATACTGGTTATTTATATAAATTACAGAAAAATCTTTAATCCTTGTTCCAAGACTTGAAATAACATAATACTGCAGGGCTGCGTCATTCAGATAAGTTTCCGAAATTGAGGTTGAGCTTTTAACCTCAAAAATTTTAGCGCCCCCCTTCTCCATCACAACGATATCTGCAATTGATAGAACTTCGTTAAATAAAAAGGCCGCTTCGTAAATTACTTTTGTCCCGCCATTAATTAACTCCTGAGTTTTATTTAATGCCTTTTCATAAGCGGGTGGATTTCCTTCCGCAGCTATTGTTCCACCAGGAAACAACTTTTGCGCTAGTTCACCTACGTTTGTTCCCCGTTTAAAAATCGCTTTTTGCATATCAGAAAGATCATCCATTTCATTATAATGATACTTATACAAAAAGAGATGTTTTTCACATTGAAGACCTTTTATGAAAGAAGATTTACTCAGAAGATGCTTTGCCATTGATTCATTCTGTTTAGTGTTAATATACTGTCATGCTGAATTTATTTCAGCATCTATTTAAACATAATAATTAATGTTGTAGATTTTGAACCACACTATAGATAATGCTTGTTATTGGCGGTAAGTTAGAATAAGTATTGAACAAAATATCTGAAGGTAAATTATTATGAAAAAGAAAATTGAACTGAGTGGCGGACTAAAAGAAATGGTTACTTATTGCACAGCCATTTATGAGCTAGAAAGTGATGTTGATGCCGAAATGCTTAATGATGTAATTAACCACAGTCCAATATTTGAAAATAAAAGTTTTTCCACAAGCGTACTAGGAACCGTTCAAAGAACAACTGTAAACCGAAATAGTAAAGTATTCATAAAGGCTAACAGAGTCACATTACAAATACGCTACGAAATTCTTCGTGTTGTTGATATTGAAGCAACACAAAAGGATGAAGAATGGATACAAAGTGATATAAGTCATCTTCTCAAGCATTTCGAACTGTTGCTTGCACCAATTGAATAAATATGAGTTGATAATGAAATGTTGCATTTTACTGTTCTTATTGTTCACCGTTCAAAACTTTCCACAAGCTGAGCGAAATACAAAAGGCGCTGAAAATGGTTATGCCTGGCTGGCAATGGATGATCCTGCTCTAGCTTACTCAACATCCAGAGAAAATTATCTAAGTTCTATACTTGAGAGACTCAGATTGACAAACGCAAAATATCCCGAAATTGAACCACTCAGCTGCAAGGAAGATATTAGTAATCTAAACACTAAGGAGAATTCAGATAAAATTTCAATGAATGATGTAGTGAATGAAATAGATAAGTTTTATTCGCGGAAAGAAAACTTAGTAATCCCTATAGTTTTCGCTTACTGCTATACAATAAAAAAATTCGCGGGTGCGGGGTCAGAAGAATTGAGTTTGTACAGGAATGAAGTATTATTATTTTGCTATGAATGAGGGTTAAAGATCAAGTTTTGTCTGAATGTTTTTTATCTTTTTCTTCGACTCCCGGTGTTTTCTTAAAAAATTTCCAAAATCTTCTTTAGAAATAATGTAAATTTTCCCTACCTGCTGAGCCTTTAACTTTCCCGACCGGATGTGATACAAAACTCCTGAATGGCTAATATCCAACAGCTTTGCAACTTCCTGAACACTAAAAAATTCTTTCATTGCCGTATTTTGTTTGTTTCCGAAAGCTTTAAAAGAAGCTGAAATTAAATTAAGCAGTAGAAACCATATTATCAATTAGAAAACAAGTAAAACATCAACTTCATTATTGAGATTCAACATTATGTTTCCTATATCGGGCGATCTGCTTATTCGATCATGAGGTTGTTATAGTAAGAACACAGTTAATAATGATTGCTAGTCATTCAATTTGTGCCGTTTATAAACATCAACTGCCGTTCCACCAAAATCAGCAACACAATGCTGAATGACAGTATATATTGTAAGGGAACAAAAAATAAACTAAGGAGACTAAAGTGAAGAGATTGACAACTATTATAGTATTATCCCTGTTCCTGATAAGTTTTTCTAATGCTGCTGCAAAACCAGAAACAATAATCCAGATAAATGATAATACTGTGCAAACACTGATTGTGGGTCTTGAATCGGATAATGTCGGATTACAAAGCAGTTCAGCATATATGATTGGCGAATTGCAGCTAACACAGGCGACTATTCAGTTGCTAAGAATTTTACACAATGAAGAAAACGAAGACTTAAGAATTTCAGCAGCACTCGCCTTGTATAAAATCGGAACACCGATCGCTATTTATGCTGTAAAGCAAGCAATTAAATTTGATGAAAGTGAAAGAGTCAGCAAACATTGTGCAAGTTTTTACGGTGAGCACCAAAGAAACAAAATTTTTGATGAAGAAATAAATGTGGATGTCTCAAAAACAGCCTTAAAGTAAAAATTTATTCTTCGTCTCTTCTCCACGGTCCGGGATAAACATCCCGGATTTTTATTTTTAAAAAGTTTTTGAGATTTAAATTTGATTAAGTGAAGAATTATTTTCACTTTTGTAACGGAACTTTTAATTACTAATTCTGCAACTCAAAAAAATAACTCCCTGTTTTTTTAATTGATGAAGAAGAGAAGAAAAAGAAATCAACCCGCTTCAAAAGCTGATCAGCTAAGTTTTGATTTCAATGTTAACACACCAATTGAAATTCACACACCCAAATCTGATATATCTATTCTTAGGAAAGAACTGGCTTGGGAAAGCAGACCAATAATTGAATTGATTAAAAGCTAGTTCAATCAATTCATAAAATATTTTCTACAGATTCGAACATTTAATAAGTATTTTTTCTTAACCTTCAAGTTCTCCTAATTTTATTCTCAAATAGTTGGCTAGCATTATATTCCGTGTAAACAAATATTCTATTAAAAATGTGTTTTTTATTCATTTTAGTCGTTTTTAAGACTCACTTTAAATACCTCTTTGCGTGAATTGTCTTGTACTTTTAAAGTAAAAATAGGAGATTAGTAAGGACAAACCGGAATTTTTATTCATATTAGATTTTATTTTGACAGATAAAAAATTACAAAAGCATTTTTCGGAATTTACTCTTAGTGGTTCTGATTCTCAGAAAACCAAAACTGTGATCGAACATTTTGAATACCTTGGAAATAAGATCCCCCGATATATCAATGAGTACTGGACATCTAAGCAAAGACAAAGCAATCCTTTGCACGAAATTTCATACCGGGCTTGCTACAAAGCTGAACTGCCTAGATTTTTTATTTCACTACTTTCAAAGGAAAACGACATTGTTTATGATCCTTTTGCAGGTAGAGGGACGACAATAATTGAAGCGGCATTACTTAACAGGAACATAATCGTCAATGATATCAATCCATTGAGCACAATTCTTTCGAAACCAAGATTATTTATCCCTTCATTAATTGAAGTCGAAGAGAGACTGGGTAAAATTGAATTCCAGAGTGGTCTAAAAGCAGATATTGATCTCTCAATGTTCTATCATCCGAAAACAGAATCTGAAATTATTTCTCTCAGAAAATACCTTCTTAAAAAGATCAAAGATGATAACTTAGATTATATTGATGATTGGATACGTATGGTCGCGACAAACAGATTAACCGGTCATTCAAAAAACTTTTTTTCGGTCTACACTTTGCCGCCTAATCAAGCTGTTAGTCAGGAAAGACAATTAAGAATAAACAAACTGAGAAATCAAAAACCAGATTATAAAGATGTTAAATCTATTATTCTTAAGAAGACAAGGAATCTTACTTCACAATTAAATCAAAAATTAATAGATCAATTAAAAAGTATTAGCTCGGGGGCAATATTTCTTAATGAAGATGCACGATTTTCACCGAGCATTAAACCTAACTCTATTCAACTTACGGTGACATCTCCCCCTTTTCTGGATATTGTAAATTATATTGAAGATAACTGGCTGCGGTGCTGGTTTAATATTATTGATGCCAAAGCAGTAGCCAATAAAATTTCGGTTACTAAAAAGTTGGAGAATTGGGAAAAAATAATGGAGGAAGTTTTTACTGAACTATATAGAATTACTAAGAAAAGAGGCTATGTTGCATTCGAAGTCGGCGAAATAAGGAAAGGGAAAATTAAACTTGATGAGTCCGTTGTTCCACTTGGTATTAAATCTGGATTTAATTGTTTAGGAGTAATCGTAAATTCACAAAAATTCACAAAGACTGCAAACATTTGGGGAATCAACAATAATTCTGTCGGAACGAATACCAACCGGATAGTGTTGTTTAGAAAATTATAATTGTTTTTTGACTGATTTGATTTTTTGATTAATGTGTTTTTAAATTATATTATAATACAAATTAGCGATGAGGTGAAAAATGGAAAAGGTAATTCTCGGACAAAGTGATTTAACTGTATCAAGACTTGGATTAGGATGTATGGGTATGTCGGAGTTTTACGGAAAAGGTGATGATAATGAATCAATAAAAACAATTCACCATGCATTGGAGCTTGGTATTAATTTTCTTGATACTGCGGATATGTACGGAATTGGAAAGAATGAGCTTCTGGTTGGAAAAGCAATTAAAGAGAAACGTAATCAATTTATAATTGCCACAAAATTTGGTAATATGCGTGGTGCCGATGGAAGTTTTCTTGGAGTAAATGGTAAGCCAGAATATGTAAGAAAATGCTGTGATGAAAGTCTTAAGCGCCTTGAGATAGGTGTCATTGATCTTTATTATCAGCATCGGGTGGATCCGAATGTTCCGATCGAAGAAACTGTCGGAACAATGGCTGAACTTGTAAAAGAAGGCAAAGTAAGATATATAGGGCTTTCCGAAGCAGCCCCGGATACAATCCGAAAGGCGAATACTGTTCATAATGTTTCAGCACTGCAAACTGAATACTCATTATGGACAAGAGATCCTGAAACTGAATTGCTGGATCTTTGTGAAGAACTTGAAATTAGTTTTGTTGCTTACTCTCCACTTGGTAGAGGATTTCTATCGGGCAACTTTAAACCCGATGATGACATTCCAGAGAATGATTACAGAAAAAATCACCCGCGATTTCAAAAAGGTAATATCGAGCAAAACTATCAAATAGTGAAAAAGGTAAAAGAAATTGCAAAAGAAAAAAATTGTACGCCAGCTCAATTAGCCCTTGCATGGGTTTTGCATCAAAGAGATAATATAATTCCAATCCCGGGAACGAAAAGGATAAAATATCTAGATGAAAATGCTGCGGCAGTATCTATTAAATTATCCGAAGATGATTTAAAGAAACTTGATGAGGCTGCGCCACTCGGTTTTACAAAAGGACCACGATATGCACCGCATGCAATGAAAGCATTGAATAGATAATATCAGACGGAATTGTTATTCGTTAACTAATTATGTAATGATTTTCGGATCCTGTTTAATCCCTCTTCAATTTGCTGAAGATTTGTGGTTGAATATGAAAATCGTAAGTTGTTTTGAAAATAATTTCCAAAACAGGAACCATAAACAGTAGCTACTCCAGCATCGAGTAGTTCACGATAAATATGCAGTTTACTTTCTTCCTTGCTTAGATTTTTGGGGACGAATTCAGAAAAATCTGGGAAGATATAAAAAGCCCCTTCCGGTTTGATGGAAAGTTTTATTCCATCAATTGCTTTTAATCCATCATAAAGTGCATCTCTTCTTAGAGAAAATTCATTCATAAAGCTATCAACAGATTCTTTTTCCATTTTAGAATTCGAAAGAGCCTCTGCACCGGCAAATTGTGTGAATGTTGGAACGCCAGCAGTTTGAGTATAGTCTCCGAGCTTAATAATATTTGTAAGCTTTTTGTTTCGGCTAACGAGATACCCAAGTCTCCATCCGGTCATAGCGTAAGTTTTAGAAAAAGTATAAACAGCAATAATATTTTCATAATCAAGTTGCATTGGACTGAAATGAGCTATCCCATCAAATGTTATTCTTTCGTAAGCCTCATCAGATAAAATATATACACCATATTTTCTGCATATGTCAACAATCTTTTCAACTTCTTCTCTGCTGAATATTTTCCCGGTTGGATTATGTGGACTATTCAGATAAAGAAACGCAGCATCCTTCACTTCTTTTTCCAGCAAATCATAATTAATACTAAAATCTGCTTCAAGTGGAATTTGTTTCAAATCAGTTCTGGAATACGGTACGAAATTTTCAAGCACGCAACTCCAAACAGGTGCAAACGCAACAGCTTTTTTTCCTTCAAAAAGTTTGAACACAAGTTGCAGTCCTTCCTGCCCACCGTGAACAACTACGATGTTATCCGGCTCTAAGCCATTTACATTATTATTACTGCCAAGCTTTTGAATGATCGCATTCTTTAATTTCATGTGTCCGCCCGATACTGGGTATTTTGTTTGCCCCTGATTCAAAGCATTTGTTAATTCGTCAATTATGTATTGTGGTGTTTGAAATCCAATTTCACCACGTTGAAATAGTATAAAATCTTTCCCCGTTTCTGCTGCTATTCTATTCACCTCTTCGCTAATTGCAACAATCGGTGACAGGCTAATATTCTCCATTGCCTTGTTGAACAACTTTTACTCCTGATAATTTTATGATTGGAAGGTGCTAAAATATCCAAAGAATGGGATGAAAAAAATAACTCGGAAAAATTTAATTAACGACTGTTGCTGCCAATTAAAGACTTGATGAGAAACATTCCAGGAATTCAGAAATAAATCATTTTTGTGAAAGAGTTCACGTTAAAAAATTAATGATCATTTATTTGAATATGCCTTAAAAGAAGAAAACCCTCAATTCAGCTTGAGGAATTTTTGTTGCATATAAACACAATCTTAAAATTTAAAAACCAACTTGATAATAAGATCGGAATTCAACTTTTGCACCGTAAGCTTTATGACCGAACATACCAAAATTATAATCACGATTTTGAATCGCCGGATAATATTGCGATCCGGAACCAGGTGGGGGTAAATAATACTTGATAAGATTTCCATTTTGATCCCGAGATTCAAACAGTTCTGCAATATAAAAATACTTATCTGTCACAGAGGTTCCCGTTGTATTAATCGGTCTTACAACTCTAATGCTGTCCATCGTCACATCTTGGTTGATTGTAAAGTAAAAACGCACACTATCGTCACCAAATACAAGTTGAAAATCAAATAAAAATTCTACAAACGGTAATCCATCATCAAGAATAGTGTCGACAGTTGTAGTAGTATTGTTATATACTTTTGCTGTAAAGTATGCTGTGTCATAATATTGTAAATACAGAAAACCATTGTAAGTGCCTTGCTCAAGATTTCCAATAGTATATGGAGTTGTTCTGCCTGTATTCACCCCCATCAAATGTATCTGGGCTCCTGGTGGGTTTGACTTAATTAATAATTGACCTGTCGAGCTCTGACTTATCGGGGTATCTTCAGAACAGTAATAAAAAGTTAAGCTAAGTGTCAGGAGGAAAGTTGGTATTAATAATTTCAATATAGACTGTTCAAAAATTTTCATGGTGGAAATTACAGTAAAAAAATTGAACTAGAAAGAAATTCCCTATAAGTAATAACTATTCTGAATTGTACCAGATCAACAATGCTTAAAATCTCTCACTTTAATTGTGGATTTATTCTTTGTAGCGGAGGTAGTCTCGACTTCGTCGGAATTTAATATACAACCCTCAATAAATACTTTAAAAATTAAAAACCGGCCTAAGCCGGTCTTTACGTAGTAGCGGGGGCAGGACTTGAACCTACAACCTTCGGGTTATGAGCCCGACGAGCTACCAATTGCTCCACCCCGCGATATAATTATTTTAAGAATTTAGCTCTTTTCTATTTCAATTTTGGGAGGGCAAATATAACCATTAATACCTGTGATGTCAATCAAACCTGCTTGCAGCAAGCAAGTATCCATTATCCATCTATATTATTAAAGCTTGAAGTAATCCCGTCCGTTGCCTGTGATCGAACGTGAATTTCATTAAGCTTCTGAATCAAGCGAAGAATAATCTTCCTTTTTTCATCTATTAACTCATCCATAAAAGATCTTACTTCGGGTATGTTACATTCTTCCTGCACTCCCTCATAATATTTTACGATAGCTGTCTCCTTACGAAGAGCTTCGTTAAGACTTGCACAAGTATTTTTGCAAGCATGCTGACAATTGATTCCAGCTTCCGCCATGATCTATCCTCGGGTTTAGATTTAAACTGTAACTTTTTCATTTAACTGAACCAGCTCTTTTCCTCTTTTAAGAGCCTGTTCATTCACAGGTATTAACTTATGCCTGTGTTCCGGTAGTGCTTTTTTAAGTGCACTAACTATTGTTTCCATTTTAACAATCGGTCTTTTCTCAAGAAATGCACCGACCATTATCATGTTGGCCACCTGTTTTACCTTAAGTTTGTCCGCTTCTTCTATAGCTGGAATACAGACAACATCAATATCTTCTCTTGTTGGAGGATGAATTATTGTTGATTGTTCGTAAAGCAGTAGCCCTCCGGGTTTAACCGCTTTTTCAAATTTATCTAATGATGGCTGGTTCAGAACAATTGCTGAATCAAACTTTGTTATGATAGGAGAACTTATTCTTGCGTCAGCGACGATGACAATACAATTTGCTGTCCCGCCTCTCATCTCTGGTCCATAGGATGGCATCCAGCTAACTTCTTTTCCTTCGATCATTCCGGCGTAAGCGATAATGCTTCCCATCGAAAGCACACCCTGTCCGCCAAAACCAGCACAAATTATTTCATGTTCTTGTCGCATTACTAAATTCCTTTTTTTTCTTCAGGAAATTCTATTAAACTTTTTCCGGAACTTTCAAATCGCCAAGCGGATAAGCAGGAAACATTGTTTCTTCCATATACTTGATGGATTCAACAGGAGTCATCTTCCAGCCGGATGGACAATTTGAAACTACCTCAATAAAGCAGGTGCCTTTTCCTTCTTTCTGATATTCAAATGATTTTTGGAAAGCCTTCTTTAACTTTCTCACAGCATTAGCATTATGAACTGCTTGTCGAGTTATATAATATGCCCCAGGCAATTGCACCAGCATATCTGCAATTTTTAAAGGATGCCCAACCATATTGGCCTCGCGACCATATGGTGATGTCGTAGTTACCTGTCCAATTAAAGTAGTGGGGGCCATCTGCCCGCCCGTCATTCCGTAAATACCGTTGTTGATGAACACCATTAATATGTTCTCTCCTCTGTTAACGGTATGAATTGTTTCTGCGGTTCCTATTGCTGCAAGGTCGCCGTCACCCTGATATGAAAAAACATAACGATCCGGTAAAACTCTTTTTATTCCTGTTGCTACAGCACTTGCTCTACCGTGAGCCGCTTCCTGCATATCAACATTCATATAATGATATGCAAAGACTGAACATCCAACCGGTGCAACTCCAATTGTTTTTTCCTGTATTCCTAATTCTTCCACCACTTCCATTAGAACTCTGTGAACAACACTGTGTCCGCATCCCGGGCAATAATGAAACGGAACATCTGTTAATGTTTCCGGTCTGCAATAGACCATATCCATTCCTTCAGCATCTGGTGGAAAATCTAAAGTTGATGGTCTTTCAATTGACATATCTTAATCTCCTATAAAACTCTATTTAATCCTGAAGCACGTTTTGTTTATCCATAACTGATTCAATTTCGTGAAGCACATCTTCTGGTGATGGAATCATTCCACCCATTCTTCCGGTGAAGTGCACCGGAACTTTTCCTTCAACCGCGATCTTTACATCCTGAACCATTTGTCCTGCGTTCATTTCAACCGACATCATAAAATCAACCTGGTCAGCAAGTTCATTTAATTTTTTATACGGGAATGGATAAAGTGTGATTGGTCTGAGTAATCCTATCTTAATTCCTTTTTCTCTTCCAAGGTCAACAGTCTTTTGGCAAATGCGAGATGATAGACCAAAAGCAACCAGAAGGATTTCCGCATCTTTTGTTTTTATTTCTTCAAACCTTATTTCTTCATTCTCAATCCTTTTATACTTTTCCTGCAATTGATGGTTGACTTGTTCCATCTCTTCCGGTTTAATGAAAAGCGAAGTTATGATATTGTGGTCTCTGTCTTTTGTCTTGCCTGTTGTTGCCCAAGGTGCTGCAACTTTCTTTAGTGATCCTTCTTCAGGAAGAATAACTTTTTCCATCATCTGCCCGAGTGCGCCATCAGTTAAAATCATTGCGGGATTTCTGTACTTTTCAGCTAGTCGAAATCCGTCAAAAACAAAATCAGCCATTTCCTGAACTGATGCCGGAGCTAAAACAATTAAATGATAATCGCCGTGTCCGCCTCCTTTAACTGCCTGGAAATAATCTCCTTGAGAAGGTTGAATAGTTCCAAGACCTGGACCTCCACGAACGACGTTCACAATTAAGCAAGGAAGCTGTGCGGAAGCGATGTAGGAAAGGCCTTCCTGCATCAAACTAATTCCGGGACTGGATGAAGAGGTCATAACTCTTGCACCGGCACCGGCGGCACCATAAATCATATTGATAGATGCAATTTCACTCTCTGCTTGCAAAACAAGTCCGTGACGTTTTGGAATTTCTCTTTCAAGATATTCAAGAACTTCCGATTGCGGAGTAATGGGATATCCGAAATATGCATCAATGTCAGCACAAATGGCAGCTTCAGCAAGTGCTTCATTGCCTTTCATCAAACGAGCTTCACTTTTTTTATTTTTATTCTCTTCCATTATAAACCCTTTGACTATTATTCTTTAAAGAAGAACTCACTCTTTAGCCGCGACTTTTTTCGTTGGTTTGGGTTGTCTGTAAACCGTAATGGCTGCTTCAGGACAAACAAGTGCACAGTTTGTACAACCAGTACAGTTATCTTCTATCAATTCAACAAAGCGGTAACCCTTCTCATTGAAGTTTGCGGCAAGACGGAGTCCATCTTGTGGGCATGAGATAATGCAAAGTTCACAGCCTTTGCAAATCACACCATCAATTTTTACTGTTCCTTTAATCATTCTTTTGACTTTCAAAATGAATTGGGGTTCTGTTTTCCTATAATTTTGACAACATATATGCCATCGGAACTCATTGTATTAAAAGGATTTTAGGCTAAAAACGAAATTCAATTGTCAGTTTTAAGAAGATGAGAGTTTGAGAGATTCCTAATTTCGAGAAGTTAAATTATATCTGTTAGGCAACTATTAAGGAAGCCAAAATTTATACGTGGTTTCCATTTTATAGAGTCGTTCCGGTAAATGGAATGAGTCCGGAATCTGACCATCAATTAAGACTTTGATTCCAGATGATTCTGCTAAGGCAGAATCTTCGGAATGAAAGTACGAGTTAATCTGTTATTATCGGTGTCCCGCCCCTATTTGTTCTAACCATTCTTGAATAAAGAGAAAGTTTTGGATCAAAAAGAAATTTTAGCCAAAGTTTGAACCATGATTTATGATAGACAAGGTTATCATAAAACTCTGGTGCTATTTTCTTTAGTTTGGGAAGTTTATTCCACGGGATTGAAGGAAAATCATGATGCTCATTGTGATAGCCTACATTTAGTGAAGGTATATTCAACGGACCATAATAACTGTAAGTTTCCTGAGGAGGTGCAACCAGAAAATGTTCCTGTATCCATCTTGCACCAAGAGGATGAAGCCCGATTGAAAAGACTAGCGAGAAAACCAGATAAAGAAAAGCAATCCATCCAAAGTAATAAATAACTAATGCATCAACAGCAAAGACAACAATCCAGTTTATTATCACCCAAGTATTCATAAACTCAATTTCTTTCAGACGCATAGTTCTGAATGCCTGGAAGAAAGGGAAAAAAAGTTCCCAAAACATTTTACCCAAAAATGTGTTGCCAATTAAACTGGCTTCCCATCTGCTTGCTAAATCTGCATCGAGATAATAGTCTCCCTGGAATGAATGATGTTTTAAATGATACGCTTTGAATGAAACATAACTTGGAACAACCTTCGGTAAGTCGGCAATAATTCCAAAGATCGTATTTAAGGTTCTATTCTTAAAAATTAAATTATGTGATGCTTCGTGTATCAGGACAAAAAGATTGTGGTCAGCAAAAGCTCCGACAAAAAAGGCAACGATGATTGTAATCCACCAAACCTGGTCAGCAAGTAAGTAAGCAATTACAAATTGTGAAGAAACAACAAAAACTGTAATTAAAGCGCTAACCGGATTGCGACCGATCAGGCCGCGAACTCCTGGATGCGCTTTAAGAATTTGCTTTGTTCTTTCCTTGTGCGGTTCCGGCAAATTTGAATACTGAAAATCCATATTCATTCCTCACTTATTCTTCTAATTGTACAAACGTAATCAAATAAGACAACGGAACAAATAACGATTAGCAAACAATATTTTTATCACTCAAAACGCCGTTACAAATCCCAATTCTACCTGACCGTATTCATTAGTAAAATCTTGCGAGAACTCCAGCACAAGTCTGATGTTTCTTCTTAACAAGTAACCGCAATGCAAAGTTAACTGGGTCAGATCCAGCGATGATTCGTACGAATCAATCCAGTTGAATAGTGCCACTCCGTACCAATGACTTTCTCCATTATCGGGACGAAAAATAAGCTCTGCAAAACCTCCTTGTGTTTCTACTTTTGAAGGATCAGTGTAAAGGAAATATGGATTGTTATCGTTCCTGAATACGTACTGAAGGTTAAGCTGTAAGGGATCAAAATTAATTGTGGTTTGTCCGCCAAGCATCCAAACCTCATTTATTGAATTGAAGTCAGGGTCATCGGAGCTTTCCTTTTCTTCTCTGCCTGCATATCCCATTGCACCAACAATCAGATTTTCATTTATGTCCTGCCAAATACTTAGAAACGGATTTTTATAAACATCGTTATCAAAATCTCCGGAAGGAAATGCTTCTCCAATTCCGTTTCCATTTACAATTTCAAGTGTCAGACTTGTACCGGTATCAAATCCATATGCCAGCATTATTCCCCGATCATAAGTAAGGTCAACATCTGAGAATCCGGGCATAACTTTGTAAATATAATAGTCAGCTTTTGTTAAACGCAGCTCGCGTTTATATAAAGGATCACTAACTTGAAATTGACCGATGCTGAAATCCAAGTCAGTATTTAAAAGATTATTAAACATCAGCCAGGCGTCTTCAATTTTTCCCGGTTCGCCGCTTTCAAGAATATAGTAAATGTAATAAGCCACATCATTTGTAATTGCTCCACCCGAGAGCAGCTTAAAACTTATAGGTGCTGTAAAATCAGGCTGTTCGGAATTACCCTGGTTATACGTAACATAGCCATCCAGCCTAATCGCCAGAGGAACATCTCTTATTAATGAAAGGTAATCGTCGCCTGTATCCACGTAATATCTTGGAGCGTCTTTATCCTGTAATTGAAATCCGTTTCCGGCAAACTCATTTCCATATGGTTTTAGTTTTGGAAAGGGTTCGTGACATGTTTTGCAGGACATATTATATTTTCTTGCGAACGCCGGTATGGCTAAAAGATCTGTCGCTAAAATTGCAATAAAAATTAAAGTTAGAACTGAGAGTGTAAATGTATTTTTCATTTTAATCCTCGTTGATATTTCTCATTTGTCACCCTGAGCCCGTCGAAGGGTGAGCGAACAAAATTTAGATCAGGTTTCGACAGGCTCAACCTGACATCAATTGTAAAGATGCCGGATCAGAGTCCGGCATAACAAAAGGTTATGGCAACACCGTTACATATGTTGAATGCTCATTAACTTTTACTATTTCTGATTCAGATTTGGGAACACCCAAAAATTCACCTACCGGTTTTACAAGCAATTGATAATTGAGCACTGCTGTTACTTTCATTTCACCCGGAGCTGCATCCGCAGGAATGTTGAAAGTTAGAGTTTCAATTTTAGTTTCTCTTGGTCCAATTCTGTAATCCACTCCCTGCGATGCTGTATTCCATTGCTGAATCGTCATTCGTCCCTGCGGATCGAAGTATGCCATTCTGAAAATTCTGTCACCGATTGGAATTCCATCTCTTTGAACACCTTCAAAGTTTGGATCATTTAAAGCAATTCCCATATCCTGGTAAGCAAGGACATCGGCACCAATGGTATACTCCTCACCATCAAAACCTTTTTTATCAACCGGCAGATGATAGACTTTTCCTTCTGCATCAACCGCTTCAACGTGCATCCAGACTATTCTATCTTCAACTGAACCTGTCGGAAATTTGTGTCCTGTCTTCTGATTGAATAATGCAACCGTAAATCTTATTACTTCGGTTGGTTCTGCTTCTCTTATGTCAGGATGAATTCTTAACTCTACAGTACCTTTAACTTTTCCCGGATCGTGTGCACCGTGAAAAAGATGCTGCCAAACATCAGGATATTTATTTCCGACATCAGCGGAAACTCCCGGGCCCTGAGTCATATGGCAAGTCTGACATTTAACACCTTCTTTTGAATAAGGACCTTCTTTCCATTCAAGATGTGTTGATTTTACCCACACACCAAAAGGACTCATTTCATTATGACAGGTTCCGCAAAATTCTGCACTTTGTAAAAATTCTGATTTTTGAATTTCATGCTCGGGCGATTCACCTGTTGCTCTTGGACCATATTTTACATTGCCCGGACTCGAAATAAAATTAAAGTTGTAAGGTGTGTCACCTTCAAATCCTGTGATCGTATGACACAAATCGCAAGAGACAGATTCGTTTGCCCGTGAATTCATTTCTGGTTTTGGTGGCGGAACATCTCCGACAAGAAATGAAATTGGCGCATGGCATCCATTGCAGCCAGCTTTTACTTCTGCAACTTTCTCATCTTTTTCAGCATGCGGAACTGCAAGTTTGAAGTATTCTATTTCATCCCAATGGTGAGTGTATGCCTGGGACATCATAGCTTGTTTCCACTGCTGATAAAAATCTGTGTGACAGGAAGTGCCGCAAAATTCCGGCTTTTGATAGTTATCGTATGATTGAGTGCCAAGTGCTTCTGCACCGGCTATAATCTGTGCATCAACTATGGGACCTGATAAGAAAAAGATTATTGAAATGATGAGTAATATAATTTTCATAGAATCCTCCGAATAGAGATTTGATTTAGAAAGTAAAAAAAGTTTATTTCTGGTAAGACTGAAATTGAATTGCTGATCATCAGTCTCCGATTTATGAAGAATTTGACAAACAAGTAAGCTACCTTTTAAGATATTTTGTATTTACTAATAAAACGTACTAACACAAATTGATAAATAATAACACACTAATTAATTGTTGACTATCATCAAATAAAAACAGGACGACAATCTCTTGCCGTCCTTTGTTGTGAGCCATAACTAGTTATTTTCTTCCGCCTCTTTGGTTACCACCTGAACCGGTTCCTGTTCCGCTACCATTTCCAGAACTTGATCCATAACCGGTGCCATCCTTAGGGCCAACACCATTGTTACCTGTTCCATCTTTTGGTCCCCACATTTTACCATTCCCTTTGTTGCCGTTGCCATTCTTATTTTGCTGACCCGTTCCATCTTTTGGTTTTACATAATCAGGATCCTGTCCGTTTGGAACACCATCTCCGTCTGAATCAACTGCATTATCATTTATGCCATCACCATTCAAATCAACAAAACCTTTATTACTATTTCCATTTTTATTTTGGGAACCAGAATAGTCTTCGTCTCTTCCGTTTGGAATTCCATCACCGTCTGCATCAGGTGCATTATCATTAAAACCGTCACCATTTGCATCAACAAATCCGCTACCATGAACCTTGTTTTGTTCTTTGGTCTGTGTTTTCACCTGATTTTTATTCTGCTCTTTAACCTGATTCTGATTTTGGTTTTTAAGTTGTGATTGTGGATCGCCTTGTGATTTTACTTGTTCCTGGTTTTTAATTTGGTTCTGATCTTGCGTTTGAGCTTTTGTTTGAACCTGATTTTGCTCCTGATTCTTTACAGGATCCTCTTGTGCAAATACCGAAGCTGAAAAGAAAATTACACTTGCAATAAGTGTAAATACGAGCGTGAAGTTTTTTATGACCTTCATTTTATTACTCCTTGTGATTTTGTTTGATGTTTAATTAATTACGTTCTGCATTAGTTGTTCAATGGGTGTGCCAGCAAGTAATAGTTTGATTTGGTTTTCTATTACAAACTTTTAAATAAATAATATTGCTGCTTCGACTTAATGGACGAAATGCTTCGACTATGTGGACGAAAGCAAATTGAATCATTATCGATATGAATGAATCTTACATAATATAGTTTGGATTCAATCTTGTTTTAAATCTGGTTAATTTTGAATATGAATTTTCTAAATAAACTGCAGCCAAAGATCATCATAGCAGTTGCGCTGATAGTTGGCGCACTGATGGTTATATCTTCATTCATCGAACTTCGACAGAGCAAACAAGAAATTCTGCATTTACTTACCGAGCAATCATCATCTTTAATTGAGACAATAAACCAAAGCAGCATTAACGCATTGAACTCAAGCGAAGAAATTGAATACCTGATAGCAGAAAGGTTATTCAATAATGCTAGGCTTATACGGAAACTGGATAGCCTGAATCTTCTCACCCAACAAAAACTAAT
>Ga0210074_1000352_pt1 | contig 16972 bp, 15 predicted proteins | sample China_Galinas_Co_FD_184860 | JGI IMG/M metagenome (GOLD analysis project Ga0210074, IMG submission 184860) | Wetland microbial communities from San Francisco Bay, California, USA, that impact long-term carbon sequestration -... | ecosystem: Environmental > Aquatic > Marine > Wetlands ... | reverse complement strand
TCTGCCAATCCGAATAAATCAACCAACCATAAAAAGGGATGTTATTATGAATTCAATTAAATATATAACTGTAATTGCGTTTCTATTTATGTTCGCTTTTAGCAGCATTGCACAGGAAAAACCGGAGGGATCCGAGAAAGAAGGAAAGATAACACCAATCCTCTGGGAAGATGGGGTTGAGAATGCCTATCCCCGCTGGTCGAACGACGGAACAAAGATACTATACCAATCCAACAGAACCGGCAGGTGGCAGATTTACATAATGGATAAAGACGGCAGCAACAAGAAAAGAGTTACAATCGATAAATACAACAACAACTTCCCTGACTGGTCACCGGATAATAAACAAATTGCATTTGTCTCGGACCGTAAAGGCAATGAAGATGTTTACGTTATGAATATAGACGGATCTGGTTTAAAAAACCTTTCAAATAACCCGGCGAGAGATATTCATCCTTATTGGTCACCCGACGGGGAGAAGATACTTTTTAATTCTTCACGTGATGATGAAGAAAGTTTTGAGGTCTACCAGGTAAATGTTGATAGGACAGGATTAAAAAGACTTACTAACACAGACGAAGTTGAAACCTGTGCAAGGTTTTCACCGGATGGGAAAAAGATCGTTTATTTGAAAGGAACTCCCGGAGGAAATGACGAGGTATGTGTTATGAACAGCGACGGTACGGACGAAAAAGATTTAACAAAAAGTGATTCGAATGAAGGCTGGCCCGTGTGGACACCTGATGGAAATCAAATAATTTATTCATCTACCTGGTATGGTCAGTTCAGTCTCCTCTCAATGAATGCAGACGGCAGCGATATGAAAAGAATTTCAATCCCTAAAGCTCCTTATTATGATGCAAGAGCAAGTGTTTCCCCTGACAGTAAGGAAATAGTTTTCAACCGGCAGGCAGAAGGAACGATTGGGATTTACATACTGGAGCTTAATTAGCATTATAGATTTTATTTACTCAAAAAATCTCTTATTAATGAAAAAAGTGTGGGGGTTTCTTCTAAAATAAAAAATCCCTGCTAACCAGTCTACAGATGCAGTCTATTATTAGCAGGGAAGGAATAAAAGAATTTTTATTTAATAATTACTTTAACAAGATCATTTTTTTTGTGTCTACAAAATTACCAGCCTGAATTTTATAGAAATATATTCCACTAGGAAAATCATTAGCAGAAAATTCAACTTCATAAACTCCCGGTCCTTTCGTTTCATTAACAAGCGTTTTAACTTCTTCACCCAGCCCATTAAATACACTCAATCTTACTTCCCCGCTTTGAGGAATTGTGTATTGTATGGTTGTTGAAGGATTGAAAGGATTGGGGAAATTCTGCGTTAAAGAGTAGGCAGTCGGCTGGTTTTCTATTTCGACACTTACTATTTCTGTTTCATTTCTTGTTCCGTCAAAATCTATCTGAACAAGTTTGTATGAATAACTGCCAGCAGGAAGATTTTCATCTATGTACGAATAATCATTTTTTTCTGTTGTAGTTCCATTACCTTCAATAAAATCAATTTGCTTCCAACTGTTGTCTTTCTGAAGGGATCGAAAAATCTCAAAGCCGGAGTTGTTTTCTTCGGTAGCTGTCTGCCACTGAAGAGTAACATCATTACCATTGGCAGTTGCGGTGAACGAAGTGAGTTCAACAGGAACAGCAACAAGAGTTCCCTGTAACCAAAAATTAGAATCCCAGGGGTGGGCAAACCAATCAGTCCATAGTTCCATATCGGCATCACTTATTCCTTGTTTTACATAACGTTCACCTTCCAGAAAACCAGCATTTGAATCACACTTGTGGGCTGTTGTATACTGATTTGTATCATATGCACCAACCAGATAGGCTGAAAATATCAGTGTGGTATTTGCCGCAACATTCATATTTATATTGGACCATGTAATCCATCCACCTTCGTAGGATGCAGGTACAACAACTTGTTCGGTTTGTAAAATAACTCCCGTGTCATTCCGAATATTCAAAGTTAAAGTAACCTCATGACCAAAACCATCAGGGTTTATTACGTAGTCAAATCTACTTGTAAAATCAAATGCAAAACTGTTCAAAATTATTGCAGAATCGATCAAAACACTTTGAGCTACACCAACATGTCGTGGTCCATTAGTGGGTCTGTTATCACCACCAAACCAGCCAGATGCATTATAGGTATCAAAAAGAATCTCATAGCTTTGTGCATTAAGAGTAGAAAAACTTACTGAGATGCTTACCAGAATAATGAACGCTGATTTCTGCAGTATGTTTTTTACGAATGGATGAAAACTGTAATGATATTTACTCATCACTAGCCTCCTATGTTATGATAGTAGATGTTGAATTGCACTAAAAAAATAAGCATTAATTGTTAATGGTCAAAACTTCAAACTAATTAATAGTGTGGATAAGGCAATTGAGAATGATTATTCAATAAATTCTTTAGTCTCAGAATCTGCTTTGACAGGAGTTCTTTTGAAATCTGTACAAATCAGCGTGTCTCACACGACCAATAAAAACTTAATTTAGGAGATATTACAACTTGTCCCGACTGATTGGGAGTCGTACCGTGACATTGTTAACGAGAGATTCTTTTCTACAAAGCGGGATCATAAAGGGTCTTCAAACTCAGGTTTTTAATTTTTTACCTATCCAGAGACAAACAAAACCAAGCACAGAAAAAACGAGAGTCAAGAGAATAAATATTTCTGCATCGGCAAACATAAGTCCCGCACCGTGTTGTGCTCTTTCTATATAAGCGTTTACTGTACCCAATGTTCCAAGTAAAGCTGCACAAATAAATAAAAACCCAAATATTTTTAAAAGCAAAGAAAATGTTTTTTTCATTGTTTATTGTTTTAATAAACTTAATTCCACCCGAAATATACATCAACGATTATTTTTTAATCTTTTGATCCAGCATTATTAAATTCGACAGAAGGAGTTCCCCAGGTTTCCGGATCGTTATAGAAACCATGCTTATAATTAATAATCTCCAGTTTCTCAGGAACTATCTTGATAAGGATATACTGTTCCTCTTTATTTTTATAAAAATTATTCCAGACATCTTTCCACAAAACCGTTTTTTTCTCCGGGTCGTCTACCAGAACAGCGTTACCAATAATTGATACATAGCCCGCGCCTTTATTATTAGAATAGTAAAGAGTTACCCTAGGATTATTTCTAATTTCCCGCACCTTTCTGCTATGCCGGTTAGTGCCAAGCCAGACAACCATATTTTCATCTGGTTGAAACGGATCCATAATTCTTACATTAGGACTGCCGGTACTATCGGTTGTTATCAGTGCACAATAAGGGACAGTTTTAATATACGCTCGGGCAACTGATAAAAGAGTGTCCCGATCTATTGATGTAGAATTTGTATCTTGAGCATAAACTCCTGCTGTTAATAATGTGATTGAAATGAAAAGAGCTTTAAAGAACAAAGCACCAGAAATTTTAAATGTGGGTTTCATTAATACCTCGCGATAATAAGTTTTTACCTGTCGTCGAAACTCTCTTCCAAATAATTAATAATATAATCAATCTCCGATAGTTTCGCTAAGTTGTTTCTTGTTTCACCAAACCAGTTTGATCTTTGGTTATCAAGGCAATGAAAAATTTCTTATTTGCTAACATGTGCTACATATCTCAAAATCTGTATATTGTGAACAACAAAATCATAAGGAGATAAAAAAATTTTTCGACTGAATAAATTAAAATTTATCAATGAGGGTAAGTTAAAAAACTATCTTACCTATGCGCTGGGAGAAATTGTGCTTATAGTAGCAGGTATTTTACTCGCCCTGCAGATTGATAACTACAATCAGGATAGAATCGATCATAACGAGGAGATGCGCTTACTTAATAATTATATAAACGACCTGGAGACTGATATAAGCAGAATAAATGAAGCAGTGGAAGGAGACAAAATTCTTTTAGCTGGACAGGACACTCTTCTTAGTCTGATTGCAAATCATAAGCAAAGTGAATTCAACGACAGGAAATTATTGCTTTATACGGTTAAGTATACATACTGGTATCTTACAGCAGAATTTTCAGAACTGGCAATTTCACAGCTGAAGTACAGCGACGGTCTTCAGCTAATTGAAGACAACGAGATATTAAATGCTATTCTACATTATGACGAAGGAATATCTTCCTGCAAAAAAGTGTATCTGGAACTGGAAAGATATTTTCATGTTCAGGAAGAAAGCCAGAAAGAAATTTTTAATTTATCACTAGCCAAAAAGATATATGTTTTATTTGAAGAAGATTTAGGAAACATGTTCAGATCGAGTGATGAACTGGAAAAGATGATAGATAAGGGGCAATATCTTATTCAGTCAAACCCGGATTTGTTGAATAAATATTATAATGATTTGCTATTCTACCGTACAACCTTAAACAATATAGTTATTTACCTTACTGAACAGAAAGAAAAAGCAATAGAGACAATTAAGATTATCAATTCCAGAATAGATTAGGAAGTGATCTAAAAACTCTGCTCACCCTTCGATTGAGTTTGCCCTTTGACTATTTTTTTTTGCTTCATCCTCATAAGTCTTTAATTACCCGTGCCTTGATAAAGAGGTTTCGCCTCAACAAATGTTTTACATAATTGAAAGCGTAATATTGCTACATATCTCAAATTCTGATTATTTTGGAAAAAGTTTAATAGGGAAAGAATCGGGAGGCAAGAAGTTTTAAGAGGAAAGAATAAAGTTAAAAGATATAAATAAAGAGAAGGGGAGAGTTTAAAAAACAAAAGGCGGAGAAGCTCCGCCTTGTTACTCAAAATAAATTAGTCTTCCTTACCATCGTGGTTGTTATCTCTGAATGCTTTCTTGAATGACTCTTTGATATTATTATCTATATCATTTTCGTTTGCGGGATCTGTGGGGTCAAGAGTACTAACACTATCTGCAAACCAGGTAAACGGATCAACTGTTATTGTAAGATTAGCCACACCGTTTTCATCAACAGTAACCGGGGTTTCTAACTTTAAATCCTGCTTAGCTGATTTACGCGATTTGTAAATGAATGGCACTGTGTTGTACTTACCTTTTACAATTACGGAATATCTTAAAGACGCATCTGTACCTTCTCTGAATTCAGGATCAGATAATGTTTCTGATGCTTCGATTTTATGAATTTCGAATTTGATTCGATCATAACTGCCTGTCGGAATGTTGTTGATAGCAAAATCAGTTGTGGTTCCAGCAAGATTTAGTTTAACGACAAATGGTCCAACTTTAATACTGGAAGTATCTGATCCACTTTTACTTTTGATTTTAATATCACGAATAAGAATTTTTATAGTATCTAACTCGATAGTGTCATCATTTATTTTCTGCAATGTTGTATTATTTGAAAATGACAATGACATGGAGCCATTAGTATTTTCGGTTGTATCGCAGGCGGAGAATCCAAATAGCATTAAGAAAGTAGCTGTTGATAAAAGTATTAATTTTTTGATTTTCATAAGGGTTCCTTTGTGTTATTAAATAGCTCCTAATAATATTCAATTAGCGTTCCATAAGTCTACGTATAAGTGATGATTAAAAAGGAGCAGTTATATATACATTATAATGATTTTGAGTGAAAATTAGCGTAACAAAGATTTGTCGGGGGTGCTAAACTTGACGGGTATTGCAGATTAAAAATGAAAAGGCAGATGTGAACGCCATCGCAAAAAAGCAAATTAAAATATCATCTGTTCTTTCTCTCCAGCAAGCCCGCTGGCCATTTCCCCATTGTTTCATCAAACTGTTACCTCATATCTATAGTTGATTTGAGAAAAAATATTTTTATTTTCGGTCTGTCTACGGAAAAAAATCCCGTCAAGAATTTTATTAACCATTTTTCAGGAGGCTTATTATGCGTAAATATTATTTTTCTCTTCTGTTGTTCCTTGCTGTATCCGTAATGGTTTATAGCCAGGATACTAACCAGATGTCAATGGACGCAAAATATAAAATGAACTATAACGAGGTGTTAAAAGCTTTAACCAGCGGAAAGACCGATATGCTGGATAAATATATATCTCCGGACTTTATCGAACACGATCCGAGTCCAACAATGTCGAATAAAACTGGGATCGAAAGAATCAAAGAGGACTTTGCTGCATATCATAAAGTTTTTCCCGATATGAAATCAAAAGTTCACGCCATGGCTGTTTCAGGCGATATGCTTTTTGCTTACTTAACATTCACAGGCACCGCTGCAGAACCCTATATGGGAATGCCGGCTGGTCATAAAATGACAATGAACTCAGTAGACCTTATCCGTTTCAAAGGCGATCTGGCTGTTGAGCATTGGGGCTTTACATCCAATGAAGATTTGATGAAAATGATGTCGCAGGAGAAATCAATGGACAGTGATAAGATGATGAACCAGGGAATGGATAATAAGTAAAAGTTTCAATCAGGGTGTCATGGTTCGACCGTGACATCCTTATCTCTCCTATTTCTCCCTCAATAATTTTTTCCCAATCCAAACACAAAGCACACCCAATAACAAAAACACAACCGTTAAAATCAGGAACATTTCCGCGTCTGCGAACATTAAACCTCTTCCGTGGCTGCCCCTCTCGAGAAAAGAACTAATGGTAAAAAATGCAAAGATGAGCGATATGACAAAAGAAATTATACCGGAGATTTTTAGAAACAATGAAAATGTTTTATTCATAAAAAATTCCTACGGATTAGATTCTGACAAACTTAACTACAACTGCTCATTTCCCCAATCTGGTGTAGAGGACTTTTTTTAAAAATTTTATTTCCCGTTATCACTTTTATCTCCTTTTACTGCGTTTAGTATTAGAAGCATATTTATTCACAAACAAACAAGAGGAGCTATAAATGAGAAAGACACTTAAAATTGTATTCGCAATGATTTTTGCAGCAATTTTATTCACTGCTTGTTCAGAAGAAGATAACCCGGTTATACCAGACTCGGGCAACGGCGGAGACCCAGACCCGATAGTAATTAACACTCCGGTTGCAATTCAACTCGAAAGTATATCGGTAACAAATTTTCCAACAACCAAAACAAACGGTGATAAATGGGACTATCATGTCTTTCCAAACTCACCAACCCGAAGACCCGATATTTATGCGAAGTTAACTCCAGTCGGAAGTAACGATTTTGTTTTCCGTTCTAAGGTAGTAGAAGACGCAATTATAGAAACTGCATACGACAGCTATAATCTTTCAGAACCGGCACCTAACGGAGGAACCCTTCCCTGGATCATACCAATACAGGAATCATACGTAATTGATCTGATGGATGATGATGGTATATCAGCTGATGACTGGATGGGGAATGTTACTGTTAATCCCGGGTTATATTATAATAATGATAATGCGGTTGGATTTACAAAACGTTTGACAAGTGGAGATTTGAGAATTACAATAAAAGGAAGATGGATTTATTAGTTCGGATCAATTAAATATTAAGAAGCACTTCCTTTAACGGGGAAGTGCTTTTTGTTTTATAAATGATGCTATACTGAACGAAAAAGATGTAAAATCAGGCATAAAAAATAATTTCTATGATCCGTTATCACTTTCACCTTCCTTTACTGCGTTTAATAATAGAAGCACAATTAATTATAAATCACCTTAGGAGGTATAAAATGAAAAACTTAACTAAACTTGTTTTCTCAATGATTTTTGCAGCGCTATTATTTACAGCCTGCAGCAACGAAGATAATCCGATTGCACCTGACGCGGGTAACGGCGGCACCCCCGATCCGGATCCTATTGTCATCCAAACTCCAAGATATATGCGCGTTGAAAGTATTTCCGTAAGACATTTTCCTAAAAACAAACCTAATGGAGATACCTGGGATTGGAATCCACTTTCGTCAACAGATCGAAAACCTGATCTTGAAGTTGTTCTGCAGAGATCCGGTAACTATCTTCCTGCATATTGGTCTGACCAGAGAAAGAATGCAACTTACACGAACACATATGTTTTTACTGAACCAGCATCACCAAATGACGGCGAACTTCCCCACGCGGTACCTTATTCACAAACATGGAAGGTTAATCTTATCGATGACGATTTTGGTGGTAATGATCAGATGGGTTCAGTCACAGTTAAACCAGCATCAATTTATAAACAGGACAACGCAACAAATTTTGATAAAACTATTACCAACGGAGATATTAAAGTTAGATTAAGAGGCGCGTGGATATATTAAAAATTTAAATTGAATTATTTAAGTAGCACTTTCTTTGAGTAGGGAGTGCTTTTTGTTTTTTAAATATTTACCATTTATCAATCTAAAAAGTCAGACCACTGTTTATTGAAAAGTATTGTCACTTAGTTGCAGATTCCAGATCGGAGTCCGGAATAATGAGAGAAAGGGAAATAAAAAAGTCCGGCGGTTGCCGGACTTACAGAACTTAGAACTGAAAACTTAATTAATTACGCGATTTAGCTTCATTAACTACGATATTTCTACCATCTAATTCCGAATTATTCAATGCTTGTATAGCATTGTTTGCATCTGAAGAACTCTCCATTTCAACGAATCCGAATCCTCTTGATCTACGGGTGTCTCGGTCTGTAATAACTTTTGCAGAAACTACAGTACCATGTTTTTCAAATGTTTCCTTTAACTCTTCGTCGTTAACCGACCAGGGGAGAGAACCCACAAATAACTTAGTGCTCACTAGAACCTCTAAAAAAATAATAAATAAAATTCCGGTCTATTTCCGGAGGGGACAAACTTATAAATACTAGTTGCCATTTACTAATTAATTTTTTTAAAAGTGAGTTTAATTGACTATTTGAAAGAATAATGACTTAAAAAGGGCCCTCCACCAAGTTAAAACCGGGTTGTTTCTAAATGGTCTTGAGGCTGAAAGATTATCAATTTGATGAAATAATTAAAAAATTTTCGCGGCAGGCAAGAGCGGAAACTGAATGAAAATCATATAAAATCTATTGATATCACGGAATTACCATTACTTCCATTTGATCTGCATCGGACATACTTAGAATATCTATGTATTTTTTTGCCTGATCATTTTTTCCCCAAAGCTCATAATTCTTTATCAGCATTTTTATTGCGCTAACTGTTAACCTGTCATCATTTCCTCTTTTATCCAGCAAATTATCATAAGCTAACAAAAGTAATTCTTCTGCTTCTTCATATTTACCTTCCCTTGCATAACATTTACCAAGAAGGCTTTCAGCGTAAGAAATATTCCAGTGATCTGCAGGAAGTTTCTCCTGGTATGCTGCAAGTCCGCAGTTTAATTTTTCTTCAGCTTCACTGAAGTCTTCAGTTTCGATAAGTGCATTACCAAGACCAAGATATGCATTTGCAGTTTGCGGATGATCATCACCGAGCATTTTAATTCTCAAGCCAAGTGATCTTCTGTAAAGTTCAACTGCTTCTTCATATCTTTTTTGTCCCGTCAGAAGGGAAGCATATATATTAATACTCGTAACTACATTCGGATGATTTTCCCCCAACAATTTTATTCGCATATCGAGTGCGGATTTTAAATAAGGTTCGGCCAGGCTATACTTTTTCCAGCGACTATACATTACGCCCAGATTACTCATACTCGTTGCAACTTCAGGATGCTCACTACCGTAAATCTTTTTATTTAGTGCAAGAGATTCTTTGTAAAGTTCTTCAGCTTCAACGTAATTTCCCTTATCGCTGTAAATGCCCGCGAGGTTATTTAGATCTAGTGCAATATACGGATGCTCTTCTCCGAGTAGTTTTTTATCGAATTCTAAAACTTCCGAATACAATTCCAGTGCTGCATTTAGATCACCCATCAAAGCAGTATTAGATGCAAGGTTATAAAGGTCAGTGGAAACCACCGGATGAAGCTCACCAAAAAGTTTTTTATCAATTTCCAGGGTTTCATTCAATAATTTAGTGGCTTCTTCATATTCACCCATTTGCTGTAGAAGAAACGCAAGGTTGCCTATAGTTTCGGTAACCGATGGATGAATCTTTCCATATTTTTTTTCTTTGATACGTAAAGCGTTTTCAAATAAAAGTTTCGCTTCTTCAAATTCGCCGAGGTCCTCTTTAAGCAACGCAAGGTTATTCATTGATTGTGCAACTTCCGGACTTTCCGGTGGCAATAATTTTTTTCTGATCGAGAGCGAAGCTTTTAACAGACTTTCTGATTTATCGTAGTCACCTTCTTCGCGTAAGACCATAGCAAGATCATTCATACTTTCTGCAGCTTCCAGACTTTGGTCACCGTAAATATTTTTTCTTATCTCCACCGTCTCGTCAAATTTTTGAATTGCTGCTCCATAATCGCCCATAGCAAAATTCAGATTGGCAAGATCGTTCAAACTTTTTGCTGCTTCAGGACTATTTCTGCCAAGCAAGGAATCATATAATGAATAGGAACTCTGAAGCAAGAGTATTGCATTATCATACAAGCCAAGACTTTTATAAACATTTCCAGTTACGCCCAGCATATTAGCAAGCACTTCCGGCTGATCAGATAGTTCGCTTTCAATTCTTTTAACTCCAATATCAAGCAACTCCCTTGCTGTGATTGATTCGCCTTTGGATTGTTCGGGGTCAGAAATCTGAAATATTCCCGCAAGGAATTCCGATACTTTGCGGGATTTTTCTGCTTCTAGTTGTGCCTTGTCTCTTTCCTCAGCAAGCTGGATTGTATAAAAAGTTGTGACGAGAGCAATTATCATCACAGCAATAGTTGCAACCACAACCCCGACTTTGTGTCTTTGAATAAATTTTCTTGTCCGGTAACCAGCGGTACTTTTTCGTGCAATTACGGGCAAACCGGTCAGATGATTATCAATGTCGGTTATGAACTGAACAATAGAACTATATCTTCTTTCCGGTTCCTTTCTTATTGCCATCATGCAGATGTTATCCAGATCGCCCGACACTCTTTTTTTCAATTTAGGGATTGTAGTTTTTCTTTTTCTTGAAATGAAATCCGCAGAAATTTTTTGCCTGCTGTCCTCATTCGATGAAAATAACTTTGTTATCATCGTGCTGGGTTTCTGCGGTTCAGTCTGACAAATGATTCTCTCCATTTCAAGTGCCGATGTTGATGTTATTTCGTACGGCGGACAGCCTGTGAGAAGTTGATAAAGTATCAATCCCAAAGAATAAATATCTGTTGCAGTGCTTACTTGTTCACCCCTAACCTGTTCGGGAGAAGCATACTCCGGCGTCATCACTCTCATACCGGTTCGGGTTAAGAACTTCTGTTCCTCGTCTTCTTCAAAAACTTTTGCAATTCCAAAATCAAGGAGCTTAACTGTTCCATCTTCCTGCACAAGAATGTTGCTTGGTTTGATGTCTCTGTGGATCACAAGATTTTGATGTGCGTACAGAATGGCTTCACAAACTTTCTTAAAGAACCCGAGTCTTTTCTCGATCGTCAGATTGTTTTCATCACAGTACTCCGTTATGGGTTTACCTTCCACATATTCCATTGTGAAATAGGGAAGACCTAAATCTGAAATACCACCATCCAGAAGTCTTGCAATGTTCGGGTGTTGCAGTCTTGCAAGTATTTGTCTTTCATCTTCAAACCTTGAAATTATTTCGCGAGAATTCATTCCCGGCTTAACAATTTTAAGAGCTACTTTTTGTTGGAAGTGTCCATCTGCTCTTTCGGCAAGATAAACAGAGCCCATCCCTCCGGAACCAATTTGCTTTATTGCACGGTAGTTGCCGAAAATTTTTCCATCGAGGTTTGCATCATCAATTGAGATGAAATCTGCTGCAGAACCTGCAAAAATACTATGCTGTTTTTCATCAGCCCGAAGCAGAGAAATCACTTCATCATAGAGTTCAACATCATCACCGCATTCATTCTTTAAGAAAGGTTCTCTTTCAGAAGCAGTTAGCTCAAGAGCTTTATCGAACAGTGACTGTATTTTATTCCAACGTTCGGGGTTCATTAGTGTGGTATTAATTTAGTTCTGAAATAAGGCTGTATTAGAATTCTTGCTTTAGTTCTCTGCTAAGCCATGCTTTAGCTAACCGAAAATCTCTTCTGACAGTTGGTACCGAGACGTCCAGTATTTCTGCAATTTCTTCATGATTCAATCCAACAAAAAACCATTGCTCAATTATTTTAGCCTGTCTTTCATTTAACAGCTCAAGTTTTTTTAGAGCTTCATCAAGTGCAATTAGTTCTTCAGGTTTGGATTCACGTTTCATTTTATCATCAATAAAAGTTGCAAGCACCTGGTTGCCGCCGCGCTTTTGAGCAATTCGTGCATTTGCATAATTTATTAATATCCTTCGCATAGACTGAGACGCTATTCCAAAAAAGTGTGCTCTGTTCTGCCACGAAATTTTATCCTGGTCAACAAGCTTTACATAAGCTTCGTGAACAAGAGCGGTGGCATTCAGAGTGTGATTTCTCCTTTCCCCCCTCAGATGCATATGAGCAAGCTGATGCATTTCCTTATAAACCATTGGCATAAGGACATCTACAACCTTTTTATTTCCTCCACTTAGATCAAATAAAAGCTGTGTCACCTGGTTTTTAGAATTATCTATCAAAAAAATCCTTCAAAATTGAATGAAATCAAAGAAATATGCGAGAATAAAAATTTTCGAATAATGTTATCACTTCTTCCTGATTATCCTGCGTTTAATTATAGAGACGTAAATATTGAGAGATACGGGTATTGGAAAAAACAGATAACTAAATTCATTAAAAAGCAAAGTAGTAAATCGATTTAATTATTACAAATAACACACTTAGGAGGAAAAAATGAACACACTCAATCAATTTGCAAAGAAACTTCTCGTAATTACAGTTCTGATAGTGCTTGCAATAAACTTTTCTGCATGCTCTGAGAATCCGGTAACACCTGAACTAGAGAATGTATCCGGTAAATGGGAAGGTGCTTTTGAGCATCCTGGATATGATGGGGGTGCAATCACGCTTAATATTCTTGATAATGATGGCAACTTATCTGGTACATTTACAATGCAGCTTGTCAGAGTATATGGAACACGTAATTATGTTCAAAATTATGGAGGGACAATAACAGGTTCAAAAGTTAGTAATAATAAATATATCGTGAATCTTGAAGGTCCTGATTTTATGTGGGTCTGTGATCTGAATCTCAATTCTAAAAATGTAACTTTAAGCGGTGATTGGGAATCATCTCAAAGTTCTTTATCGGGAACTATGTCGACTACAAAACAATAGTATCTCCATAAAAGTTAGCGGAACAGGAACAGATATTATTTAAATGAGTACAGTCAGAATTTCTATAAATCATTAAAATTAATATTAATGAATACGAACAGCATGAATTTTAGTAACTATAACCCAGGAATTGCCGTCATCAAATGTCCATTCCTGTTTCCAATCAAATTCATTTTCTAAAATATTAAAGAATGTGTTCCTGATATGCCTTCCTTGTGCATTTGTGCCATCCATTATTACGGCTCCTTCTTCATTGCTTGCAGTGAATGTAGCGAGTCTCCTGTTGGTTTTACCTATCCATGCCATATGCCATTTGTTTTCTTCGGGATTAAATATGCGGATATTAGTTCCAATCACTTGCTCGTTATTTAATGAATCCAGAGTTATCCAATCATCCTGTATTGCCTGACCATCAAGAATGTAATACCAGTTCCATTTTGAATATTTCGGTTCACTCCAGGTACCATCACGATTTAGGATAGTTTGTTTAGCTTTCCACATTCCTATAAGCTGACCAAGTATTTCAGTTTCGGGAGGTGCACCGGGATTCAGTTTTGAATTTGAAAATGTATTCGAATTAGTTTCATTATTATGCTGGTCACAAGCGGTTGTAAAAATTAAAAGCAAAATTAGGAAACCAGATTGAAGTATTTTTTTGAAAATATTCATATTATCTCCGCTACTAAAAAGTCAATTATTGAATTAGCATAGGATAAAATAATCAGATCATCCTTTTCTGAGCTCAATTATTTTATAAATGGTATCAGATAAAGATGACAGAATGATTGTGTCGGTTATCCGGGTAGAATTTATAATATTAGTTAGCTTTTTCTGTCTCGCTTACTTTTTCAAGGTCTACGATTATTTCGCCGGATTCGTCTGTTGTATAGGCACGAACGAATTTCACATCCCAATCTATTTCATCATATTTATAAGAAGATTTGGAAATAACGTGCTGTGAAAAACTGTCATCAAAACCTTTCACCATAATTAATAACTCAGCTTCCTCCTTTTCAAGATCTTTTGCTGTCTTGCCGTATAGCGGACTTTCTTCATCGATAGGGTGTACTATTGTCCACGGAAGAGGGAAGAAGTGAATAAATTTTATTTGAAGCTTAAGTGGGAAATATTTTCTTGTAAACCGACTATCGCTTTTATCAAGGAAAGTAATCATTGCATTTGCTTCCATTTCCATCAAGATATTATCACGGGAGTTAGCAACCCGGAACATAAGTGCTTTCCCATCTTGGAATGGTGCAATGATAGCGTTATCACTAAAGATTATTTTAGCAGATGGTTTTGAAAACCGTCCATAAAGCAATCCGGTTGCCAGCGCAAAGCTTAAAATGCCCGTCATAGATTCCAGAGAAGCTATTATGTTTGAAAATATTCCAACCGGGTGAATACCTCCGTAACCTACGGTAGCGAATGTTTGTACACTGAAGAAAAATGTGTTCAGGAAAGTCTGAAACCAATCCTTCGATGCAGCGTTGTATAGATTTTCGATTCCCGCAATCTCGTAGAGAATAGCAAACAATAAATTGATGACGATAAACCCTGCAAATACAATCAGGAGAAACTTACCCCAGGAAATATTAATGAGATAATGAAATGCATTTATTGACGAAAGTCCTCCACCGGTTCTTCTTATGTTGAATGAACCGTCTTTATTAATAATCCTTTTAGTATGATTAAAATATTTTTCCCCAAGTCCCGGATCCTGTGCTTGTTTAAACATAGTTGCTCTTAATTATTTTAATAAAATTTATTAACGAATATATAAATTGAAATTAATATTTACTGCGAGTAGTTCGGGAGAAAGAAAGAATATTTTTAGTAGAATTAATAACCCGCTGCTAGCCCGCCACCGCGAGGATCAGAAGTACCGTAAATCACGTTATTCTTTTGATCGATCATTATTCCCTCCAAAATTCCAAGCTTACGCGATTGAGCACCATCATCCCAGAAGTTATATCCCATATGTGTCAGCTCTGCTCTTAATTCAGGGTTCAACGCACTCGCTTCATAGAAAATTGAATCGGGCATCCATTGATGATGTATTCTCGGGGCTTGAATTGCTTCGCGGATGTTCATATCAAAATCAATACAATTTAAAACTACTTGTAAAACAGTAGTAATAATTGTTGATCCGCCGGGTGAGCCAATAATGATGAACGGCTTATCATCTTTTAAAATGATTGTGGGAGTCATCGAGCTTAACATTCTTTTTTCAGGCTGAATGGAATTTGCTTCTGTTCCTAAAAGTCCAAACTGGTTCATTACTCCTGGCTTACTGCTGAAGTCATCCATTTCATTGTTAAGAAGAAATCCTGCACCCTCAACTACAATACCTGAACCGAAAGCAGAATTAATTGTAGTAGTAACGCTGACGGCGTTCCCGTACGAATCATAAACGGAATAGTGAGTAGTTTCCGTGCTCTCATAAGCCTGTTCGATTTCAAAACTTTTAATTTCACTTGACGGTACCGCTTTATTTTTTTCTTCTTCTATTCGTTCAAAAATTATTTTTGCATATTCTTTTGAAGTGAGTTCATCCTTAGGGACCGGATAAAAATCTTCATCACCAAGATGGTATGTTCTGTCAGTATAGGCATACTTCATTGCTTCAACAATATGATGCAGGTAAAGGGCACTTGCCCAACCTTCATCTGACAAATTATAATTTTCAAGAATGTTTAGCATTTCAACAAGCGCAATTCCGCCTGAACTAGGAGGAGGCATAGAAACAATTTCATAACCCCGATAATTACCAACTACTGGTTCTCTTTCAACCGCTTGATATTTTTCTAGATCCTCAAGAGTTATGTCTCCACCCAATGAACTGACCTGCTCAACCAAAAGCTCTGCGACTTTACCTTTGTAAAAACCGTCTTTACCATTTTCTTTTATTTGTTGAAGAGTCCATGCCAGATCAGCCTGAATGAAAATATCTCCGACACTGAACGGCTCACCATTTTTTGTAAAGATCTTTTTGGATGATGGATATTTTTCAAACAAAGGAAAATTGTTGCTGAAATAAATTGAATCTCTTCTTTCAAGTCCCCAACCATTCTTCGCAAGATCAATTGCTGGCTGAATAACTTCTGAAAGTGAGAGCGTTCCGTAATTTTCCAAAGCATAGATTAATCCAGCAACACTTCCCGGGACACCTGCAGAAGTTGTTCCTTGCTGACTAAGCTCAGGTACAAATTCACCGTTTTCGTTCAAATACATTTCTGTAAATGCTGATAAGGGAGCTTTCTCACGAAAATCTATTGTGGTATTTTTACCATCTGCAAGATGAATAACCATAAATCCTCCTCCGCCGATATTGCCCGCATATGGATATGTGACTGCAAGAGCAAAACCAACAGCAACCGCAGCATCAATTGCATTACCACCTTTTTTCAGAATTTCAACTCCGACTTTGGAAGCATATGAGCTAGACGAAACTACCATTCCGTTATCGGCACTGACGGGCTGTGGTTCCTCTGTGCAGGACGAATGAAGTAGAAGAATAGATGTAATTATAGTAAAGAATGTCTTTTTCATATGAGAAATATAATCACAGATATTTATTCCCGCGATTCAATTTTTGTTAAAAATAATTTGATTTTATAAGATGCTTATTCTTTATCTTATTTTAACTCAACAAAAAAATCATAAACAAAACTCCAACAACTCCCCACGCAACTTTGGTTGCATAAAATGGAAATTTCCTTTTTGTCCAGCCCCAGAGTTTTGTAACCACTATCATAAAAAACATTAAG
>Ga0210074_1000351_pt1 | contig 17064 bp, 10 predicted proteins | sample China_Galinas_Co_FD_184860 | JGI IMG/M metagenome (GOLD analysis project Ga0210074, IMG submission 184860) | Wetland microbial communities from San Francisco Bay, California, USA, that impact long-term carbon sequestration -... | ecosystem: Environmental > Aquatic > Marine > Wetlands ... | reverse complement strand
TTCTGTAGTATATTTGTGCGTTTTTTATAAATTTTCAAAGGATTCGCTTATCGGATGGTAACCTTCCCTTTTAGATCTCTGATTTTATCAGGAGTTCTTGCACTTTTTGCTTTTCAATTCTCACTATGTCAGGTTGTTTTTAGAGAAGTTCCTGATTACAAAATCCGTTTAAGCGACTCACTCTTTTTTGATATCTCCCAAACACGATCAGTAATTGTATTGAATGGAAACTGGTCTGTAAGTCCTGAAGATGATGAAGCTCAGGAGACTAATATAAATGTTCCCTCTGTATTTGAAGGAGAGGGTGAGCTTATATTCGAAAAAGAATTTGAATTGTCTAGATCACTTATAAATGAAAATACATTAGAACTAATTTTCTTTTCTATCAACTATACTGCAGATATCTCCCTTAACAATACAATCATTTACCGGCATAGTGGGGGAGAGTATCCATTTAAGGTTTCTTTGCCGCGGGATATTCTGAGAAGCGACAAAAAGAATATTCTTAGTATAAAACTTGACTACAGTCTTAATTCGACCAGTTCTATTCCACAGAAGCAAAGATTTCTTTTCCCCAAAAACTTTGGCGGAATTATTGGCGATGTTTTCATTCATGTTAAACCTGATTTTTACATAGTTAAAGAAAAGCTGGTTAAGAAATTTTCACCTGACTACAAAAACGTTTCACTGGAAATTGAAACTCTCATTAAGAATAACAAATACAGAGACTTGTTGATTTCAGATGATTCCAAAATCGATTATCAACTGATTACCTTTCTTACAGACGCTACCGGAACTATAGTTAAAGAGCTTTCCGGATATAATTTTACTTTGGACAGGAATAAGGATATTTCTATCAACCAGAAAATAGATATTCAGTCAGCCGCGCTATGGTCACCCGAAAACCCGGCGAAATATTTTCTAACGCAGAAGCTATTTAAAGCGGATTCGCTAATAGATGTTACAAAGAATTTAGTGACATTATTCGAATTGATTTCCAGAAAAGAGTCAATTACTCTCAACGGAAATGATTATTTACTAAAGGGGGTAACGTATTTTCCGGGGACTGAAATCTCCGGTAGATTGATCCCGTACGAACAAATGGAAAGAGATGTTTCTTTAGTTAAAGAAGCCGGCTTCAACTGCATCCGGTTTGCAAAAAGTACTATCCATCCATATTTCCTTAGCCTTTGTGAAAAATATGGATTGTTTGCTTTTCTTGAGATCCCGATAAATGCTGTCCCGGCTGGGATCGCATCAGATGAAGGCTTTATCAGCAGAAGCAGGGAGTTCCTGCAAAATTATATTTCTATCTATGGAGATTATTCTTCTTTTGTAGCAATTGGTTTTGGTGGAACTTACCTTCCTGAACTTCAAAAACATATTGACCTCATTTCTGTTCTTTCCGAATCTGCAAAAGAAAAAAGTAAATTAATTACCTACGCATCGTTTTATGGTACGAATATACCTGAAATCAATAATCTTGATTTGTACGGACTTGAATTTATGAAAGTTGGACCATCTGTTTGGGATGAACAAATAAAAGAGTTACAGAGCAAACTTGGTAAAGGAAAAATCTTTTTTTCATCATTGACTTATCCTGTCTATATTGGTGGATCGGATGGGTACTTGAATGAATTTTCATTTGAGGCACAAGCAAAATATTACGAGGATTTTTTTGATTACATTTCTGAAAACAAAGCACCTGCATTTTTTATAAATAGTTTCAACGATTACTTTGGTGACTTTTCATCTTTTATCTGTGCCGGAAGTGAGAGAAATTTATACAGATTGGGATTGATGGATGAAAATCGAAGCAAGAATAGAATTAGTTATAAAGTGGTCTATTCAAAACTGAACAATCTTGAGAAAGTAACAATTCCAATCGGAAGCAAAAAGGATGACTCACCGATGATATTTATCATTTTCGGTCTGCTCCTTGCGATCTTCACCGGAGTGCTTGTAAACTCAGGCAGAAAGTTTCGTGAAGACGCATCGAGAGCATTGCTTCGTCCATACAATTTCTTCTCTGATGTTCGTGACCAAAGAATAATCTCAGCTTCGCATACAACTTTACTCGGATTAATAATAGCTGCAGTAATTGCATTAATTGTCAGCAATATTCTCTTTCATCTTAAAACAAGTTTAGTTTTTGAAAATTTGTTACTTGCTTTTGCAAATCCGCTATTGTTGCGTATTGCTAACTACCTCGCCTGGAATCCGCTTATGTCGCTTTTATGGCTCACTGCATTTAATATTGTCTTGTTCATAATTATGGCGCTCATTATTAAAATTGCTTCTACATTCGTAAGGACGAAAGTATTAATAAACAGTGTATATTTTACCTTCATTTGGTCAATGCTTCCCGTTGTACTACTGATTCCGGTTGGAATAATTTTATATAGAGTTCTTCTTGCAGGCTCAATAAATTCGTATGTTTATACGGGTCTTGGCATTGTTCAGTTGTGGGTTCTTTACCGGTTAATGAAAGGAATACATGTATTATTTGATTCGAAGCCCGGAGCAGTTTATTTATATAGTATATTAATTATTATCGGAGTAATTGGTTCATTTTTATTCTATTACGAATTAAAACATTCAACAGTTGAATATATTTTATTCACATTAAAACAGTATAACATTTTATAGAGTTAAGATTGTATCTGTCGAAACTTGAAATATTTGGATTCAAATCTTTTGCACAGAAAACCCCGATAAAATTTCACGAGGGTGTCACTTCCATAGTCGGTCCCAACGGTTGCGGAAAAACCAACATTGTTGATGCAATAAGATGGTGCCTTGGTGAGCAGCGTTCCAGCACCCTTAGAAGTGATAAAATGGAAAATGTTATCTTCAACGGAACCTCCACCCGTAAACCTATGGGGATGTCTGAAGTTTCGTTAACTATTGAAAACACAAAAGGGATACTACCAACAGAATATACTGACGTTACAATTACCCGAAGAATTTTCCGTTCAGGTGAAAGCGAATATCTTCTAAATAAAAACATCTGCAGGTTAAAGGATATAACCAATCTTTTTATGGACACCGGAATTGGTGCCAATGCCTACTCTGTTATCGAACTGAAGATGGTTGAAACAATTTTGAGCAGCAAAGCTGAAGAGCGTCGTACTATGTTTGAAGAAGCTGCGGGTGTCAATAAATATAAGCTGAGAAGAAGGCTTGCTCTGCGTAAGCTTGATGAAGTAATGAATGACTTGCAGAGAGTAAATGATATTGTAAGTGAAGTTTCAAAAAATGTTGCCAGCCTTGAAAGACAAGCTAAGAAAGCCGACAGATATACACAGCTTACATCTAGACTGAAAGAAATTGAAATTGAACTTGCCGAAAGAGAATATTCCTGGTTTCTTGACAAAACCGAAGAAATTATTCTTCACAAAGTTGAAAACAACAAAACAAAGAAGCAGCACGAAGATGAAATGCTATCTCTCACAGAAAAACTGGATGATCTGAAAAGTAGAATCGGAAGATTTGAATCGGAGTTGAGAGAAAAACGTTTGGAATTAAATAAAATAACAGAAAATATTTACGTGTTGAAAAGTGAAATCTCAGTTTCAAAAGAAAGACAGAAATCTGTTAGCTTAAATATCGAAAAGTATGAGAAGGAAATTATTGAACTAAATAACCGTCTTGAAACTTCTGATAAAAATATCGCGGAAGCAGGTTCAAATAGAGTTAGACTAACAGCGGAGATTGAGAAGGACAGAGAAACTAAGGATGAGCTTAAAAGTAAAATTGAAGAAGCAACACATCTTTTGGAAACCAAAAGAACCCAGCTTAAAAAACATTCGGAAGAAATTGTTTCAGGATTGAAGCAGGTAAGCGACAAAGAAAATGCACTCCATAATATTAACCAATCAATTGAAGAAAAGGCTAACCAGCTCAATAAATTAAATACACGCATACTAAATCTTACAAGTGATGTTGCAAAAACAGTAGGATTTATTGAAAGTCTGAGAGAAGAAAAGGAACAGGTTTCTGCTCAGTTGAATGAAGCAGAAGATAATTATGCAAAAAAAGCAGAGGAAAAAGAAAAGTTTGAACAAGAGTTAAATAGATTTAAATCAAAAGAACTTGAAATTAAAAGCTTTCTTCAAAGTTTGAACGAAAAGATTTCCTTCATTCAAAATCTTATTGATAACCTAGAAGGAGTTTCGAAAGGCACAAAATCTCTGCTTGAGATTACAGACTGGTCAAACGGGGAGATCATTCTTCTGGCTAACGCTGGGAATTCTGTCGGGGAATTCCGTCCAGCTCTTGAAGCAGCTTTAAGAAATAATGTAAACGATATCCTCATTTCTTCTTTCGATGAATTAAAAAAGGGAATTGATTATCTCAAGAACAACAATCTCGGCAGAGCTTCTTTTTATTTACCCCCAAACAATGATAGAACTAACGGTCTGTTAGGAAAAATTAAAAACTATTTAGTTTCAAGGCAGAGAAAAAAAATTGAGGCTCACAACTCCTTTAAATTATGGACGGAATATGCAATACAGGCAGAAAACGAGTGGATTGGATTCTTCAAAAAACTGCTCAATAATACTGCGATTGTAGAAGATCTTGAATCCGCAATTGAATTGTCCATCAAATATCCTGATTTTAGATTTGTTACTGTTGATGGTGATTTAGCCGAAGGAACTGGTTTAATCGAAAGCGGTTCACCGTCTGCTGATGAATCCCTGTTTGGGAAAAGGCAATTGCTGCTTGAGATTAAAAAAGAAATTCCTTCAAAACAAAAAGAACTCAGTGAACTATCTGCCAAAATTTCTGAGTACGAATCAGTGATAGGGAAAATTGACCTTAAAGTTTTATCGGACAAAGGAAGGATGCTGGTGAACGATCTTGCAAATATTGATAAGCAAATCTCCCAGTTTGAATATGAAAAAGGAAAAGCCGGCGACGAAATCGAAAAGACTAGAACACTTATTCAGGATATTGCCTCAGAGTCAAACAAACTTGATAATGAAAAAAATACCATCAGCGAACAATTATCTGAACTGCAGAAAAAGAAGCAAATAGCGGAAACTCAGATGAAGGACTTCGAAGATGAAAATGTTAAAGCAGAGGTTCAGTTTAACCAGCTCGTTTCAGAAATGAACGAATTAAAAGTTAAGCTAGAAAGAAAACTTGGTGAAACACGAAATCTTCAGAATACAATTGTCCAATCCGAAGAAAACATTAAAACGATTAATGACTCAATATTATCAAAGAAGCACGATATCGTAATTGCTCAGAACGAAATAAAGGAAATTGATTCGAAAGTAAGCGAGCAGGAAAATAATGTTTCAACAATTGAAGCGAATAAGTCTGCTTTAAATGATGAGCTTGAAAAAGTTGAAAAAGAATATGAAGCTTTGAGAGCAGAAAGATCTGCAATCGAAAATAAAATTAATGAAATCAGAATCGAAAAAGACAGATTACTTGATGCGAACAGAGATCTTGAAATCAAATTGAGCGAATTTGAAATCAAGAAGAATAATCTTATCGAACATATTAATGAGGAATATTCAATTAAGCTTGAACGTAAGAAGTTTGAGGATAACGAAAGTTTTGATTTTGAAAGCAATAAAACAGAAGTTCACGAGCTTCGACAGAAAATTCGCAATCTTGGACCGATTAACCTACTTGCTTATTCTGAGTTTGAAGAAGAGAGGGAAAGACTTGAATTTCTTAACCAGCAGAGAGGGGACCTCGTTGAATCTGAAAAAGATATTCATAAAACAATAGAAGAAATTAATCAAACTGCTCAAACTAAGTTCGCTGAAACTTTTAATGAAATAAGAGAAAATTTTATTAGAGTATTCAGGTCCTTGTTCGATCCCGGAGATGAGGCGGATTTAAGACTTGAAGAAGGTGCAGATCCTCTTGAAGGGAAAATTGAGATAATTGCCAAACCAAAAGGTAAACGCCCAACTTCAATTGAACTTTTGTCCGGAGGAGAAAAAACACTTACTGCAATTGCATTGTTGTTTGCAATTTACCTTGTCAAACCAAGTCCATTCTGTATTCTTGACGAAATCGATGCACCGCTTGATGATGCTAATATTGACAGGTTTACCAGGCTTATTAAAGAATTCAGCCAGAACACTCAGTTTATAGTTGTTACTCATAACAAACGAACAATGGAAGCAGCCGAAACTCTTTACGGTGTTACTATGCAGGAAGAAGGTGTTTCCAAATTAGTAAGCGTAAGATTTAATGAAGATATAAACGTTGTTGCCTGAATTAGATTTTCAGAACAAACACTGAAGATTTGGATACGAATTAGCTGACAATTTAATTTTCTCATCAATAAAAATCTAATCTCATTTGAAACAATAAAAATGATAGATAAACAATTCAAAATATTTTTAGACTTTGACGGCACAATTACTCAGAATGATGTTGGTGAAGAAATATTTAAAAATATTATTGATGAAAAAATAGTAAACAGAATTGTTGATGATTTACTTTCAGATAGGATATCCGCAAGAGAATGCTGGGAACAATTATGTGAATCCGCAACTGATATAAACAGAAATCATTTTGATGACTTTATTATTTCGCAGGAGGTTGACCCCACCTTACATAATTTTTTGGATTTTTGTAATGCGAAAGATCTTAAAGTATTTATTTTAAGCGATGGGTTCGATTACTATATCAAAAAAATATTACACAGAGAAAATCTTCTGCATTTAAAATACTTCAGCAACAAGTTGATTTTTAATGAGGATGGAAATCTTGTCCCATCTTTTCCATTTTATAATTCTGATTGCCGGGGTTCTGCAAATTGTAAATGGAATCATATTATTGGAAACAGCAGCGAAGAAGATTACACAGTTTTTGTCGGAGATGGTATTTCGGATATTGATGCAATACAATATGTGGATTTTATTTTTGCAAAAAGCGATTTACTTAAGTACTGTGAAGTGAACAGGATCACGTATTTTCCATTTAAGAATTTTACTGATGTCATAGTTAAGTTGAGTGAATTATTATCGAAAAAAAGATTGAAGAAACGGCATCAGGCACAGTTGAAAAGACGTGAAGCATTTCTAATTGAATATTAATTTTTAAAATACGAAACAAAAAATATGAACAACATTTCATCTCTTGCGTTTAAATACAGAAGTTATACTCCTATCCCTTTTCTTATTCTAATGCTGATATTTCAGCAATCAACTGTAAATTCACTTATAATTGGATTTGCAATTGCTTTGGTTGGTGAACTGATAAGGTTCTGGGGTGTCAGCTGGACCGGCAGTGAAACCCGAACAACAGGTGGAGTTGGCGGAACTTTTCTTATCATCAGCGGACCCTTTGCTTACGTTCGTAATCCGCTCTACGTTGGAAATATTCTTATCTATCTTGGACTTGGAATAATGTCGTTTGCTTTGTTCCCATACCTTCAAATCGGCGCCATATTTTTTTTCCTTATTCAATACTACTATATTGTTAGAGAGGAAGAAAATTTTCTAAAGGAAAAATTCAAAGAGAAATATGAAGATTTCCGCAATCACGTTCCGGCATTTTTCCCGCGTCTTACTCCCTATAAGAACTCAAACGTAGTACAACCTAAGTATAATTCCCGAGCGGGTTTTCGATCGGAGACAAGAAGTCTCCAGGCATTCCTGGGAATTTCTATACTTCTCGTTATTCTTTGGATTATCAGAGGTTAGCACAGTGTCTGCTTCCGATAGAAAATTGATGATCATTACCGGGGAAGTTTCCGGAGATTTAATTGGTGCCTCTCTAATAAGAGAACTAAAATCTGTGGAACCAAATTTAATCGTTATCGGCATCGGTGGCGATCAGATGAATGCTGCGGGAATGGGTTTAATTTATCACATTAATCAGATGGCTTTCCTTGGGTTTGTTGAGGTAGTTAAACACCTGCCGTTTATTCATAAGGCTCAGCAAAAATTAATCGATACAATAAAAAAAGAAAAAATTAATTGTGTTGTGTTGATTGATTATCCGGGTTTTAATCTGAGCATTGCAAAAAAGTTAAAACCGCTTGGAGTAAAAATAATCTATTATGTTTCACCCCAATTGTGGGCTTGGGCAAAGGGAAGAGTTAAAAAAGTAAGAAAGTTTGTCGATCGAATGCTTGTGGTTTTCCCATTTGAAGTTGAGTTTTACAATAATGAAAATGTTAGCGTTGAATATGTAGGGCATCCTCTTGTTGAGCGGATCAATAACCATATATTTTTAAGCAGGGATGACTTCTTTTTAAAGTTCAGTCTTGATGCGGGAAAAGAAATTCTACTGGTTATGCCGGGCAGCAGGAAACAGGAGATAAAAGAAATTTTTCCTGAAGTAATAAATGCTGCCAATGTTTTAGCAAATAAATTTGATCTTCAGGTTGTTGTTGCACGATCAAAGAATATTGATAAAAATTTATTAATCGACTTAAGCAACTCTGAAAACTTTGTAACAATTGAAGATCACAATTATGAGTTGATGAAATATGCGAAGTTTGGCATTATTAAATCAGGAACATCAACACTTGAGGCGGGTTATTTTGCATTACCGATGGTTGTAGTTTATAAAACCAGTCCAATTACTTATTTAATTGGAAAAAATTTGGTAAAACTTGACCGTATTGGAATGGTAAACATTCTGCTTGATGAAATGGTGGTGCCGGAGTTAATTCAGAATCATGCAAACTCAGATAACATTTTTAAAACTGCTTCACAAATATTATCTGATTCGCAGACATATGAAACTGTAAAGATCAAACTTGGAAAAGTAAAAAATTTACTTGGAGAGGATGGAGCTTCAAAAAAATCTGCCAATTCAATATTGGAAATATTGAATGAGTCTTAAAGATTCAAGAAAAAGAACTCTTCGATTCCTCGGCGATCACTTTCTTCACATTGCTGTTACCGCGCTTTGTAAAAGTCTAAAAATTGAAAAATATAATTATGAAGTGATCGATAAACTGAATTCAAAAAATGAAAATTTTGTTTTAGCTTTTTGGCATGGAACGATGATTCTGCCGTGGTATTTGCATGGTACACCAGGATTCACTGCACTAACGAGTAAAAGTAAAGATGGAGATTTACTTGCAAAAATTTTGCGTAAGTGGAGATACAATGTTGTTCGTGGTTCAACTAGTACCGGTGGCGATGTTGCATTAGAAACAATGGTTGACTTTGCAAAAAATAAACGGTCAATTGCTATAACACCCGATGGTCCCAGAGGACCAAGATTTAAATTCAAACCTGGTGCAGTCATAACTGCTAAAAAATCTGACGTTCCTCTTGTGCTGGCTGGTGTTGGGTTCAAACGAAAAAAAGTATTAGGCAATTGGGATAAATTTGAGATTCCATATTTCTTCACTGCAGCTAAAATTATTTATTCAGAACCGCTACTTGTGAATAGTAACCTTAGTTATGAAGAGACTTCAAAAGTAATTACTGAATGTGAAGAAAAATTAAATGATCTTCAAACAAAGGCACAGGACTTTAGTCTAAATTAATATGAATGTTTTAAGAGTCATATTATATCCTTTAATACCGGTTTATGCATTTGTAATCTGGCTGCGAAATCTTCTGTTTGATAAAAATATTTTTAAGAGCAGATCAGTAAATGCGAAAGTTTTTTCAATCGGAAACATTTCAATCGGAGGATCCGGTAAAACACCAGTTACAATTTATTTGACAACTTTATTAAAACTTTCAGGATTAAATGTTGGTGTGCTCAGCAGAGGCTACGGCAGAAAGTCGAGAGGTTATGTGTTGGTCTCTAATGGAAAAAAGTTCCTAACTACTGTGGAAAAATCTGGCGATGAAATCTATCATACTGTTCTCGATTGTTCTGTGCCCGCTGCTGTTTCTGAAAACAGAGTTCTAGGTGCTAAAAAATTAATTGATGATACAAATGTTGAAGTCATTGTTCTGGATGATGCATTTCAGCACCGGTGGATTAATCGCGATGCTGACCTGCTGGTAATCGACCAAAGATTTTTAACTGAGAAATCTTTTTTTGTAAATAATCTGCTTCCGACCGGGGTAATGCGGGAGCCTTTGAGTTCTACGAACCGAGCAAGTGCTTTAATTATCAACCGAAAATTCATGCAGAAAAAGGAAATTCCAAAAGAGTTTAATGAATATTTTAAAAACAAAAAAATATTTACCGGATATTATAAAGCAATTAGTTTTTTTGATTTGAAGCATAAAACAGAACTAGGACTGGAAGAATTCCAGGGACAAAAAAGCCTTGTTGTTTCCGGGATAGCGACGCCTTTCTCTTTTCTTAATGTTTTGAACCAGACAAAAGTTGATACCCAGAACAAGCTGATTTTCAAAGATCATAAGCAATACACATTTGATGATATACAGAGGATAAGACAGCTTTTTTATTCAACAAATTCGCATTCTGTGGTTACAACGGAAAAGGATGCGGTAAAATTGACCAAGTTTTCGCGTGAGCTAGACGACATCGACATCTATTATTTAAAAATAAAATTTGTACTTGATGATGAAGATGGCTTTAAAGGCTTTATCTTTAAGGTCTGAAAATTCTATTTTTCGCAATTATTTCAATTAATCTAATTTCGGAGGAAATATAAATGCCCAGAAAATATGTATACTTTTTCGGAGGAAAAAGAGCCGATGGAAAATCAGAGATGAAAGCATTACTTGGCGGAAAGGGCGCCAACCTTGCAGAGATGGTAAATATAAAGTTGCCCGTTCCTGCAGGATTTACAATCATAACTGAAGTTTGTACTTACTATTATGATAACAATAAAAAATATCCAAAAGAATTAAGAGCCCAGGTTCTTGCTGCACTTAAAAACGTTGAAAAAGAAATGGGTGCAAAGTTCGGAAATTCTGAAAATCCATTACTTGTTTCTGTAAGAAGTGGTGCTCGTGCATCTATGCCGGGAATGATGGATACAATTTTAAATCTCGGTTTGAATGATGAAACTGTTAAAGGAATAATTAAAAAAACAAATAATCCACGATTTGCTTATGACTCATACAGAAGATTTGTTCAAATGTATGGCGATGTTGTCTTAGGATTAAAACCTGTCGATAAACATGATGAAGATCCATTTGAAATTATTCTTGATAAAAAGAAACATCAACATGGATTTAAACTCGATACTGAATTAACTGCAGATCATCTTAAAGAATTAGTTGAAGAATTTAAAATAGCAATCAAAGAAAAAACCGGGCACGAATTTCCAACTGACCCAATGGATCAACTATGGGGAGCAGTTGGTGCTGTATTCGGTTCATGGATGAATGACAGAGCAATCGTTTATAGAAAACTTAATAACATCCCTGCCGAATGGGGAACTGCTGTAAACATTCAGTCAATGGTATTCGGAAATATGGGCGAAGATTCAGGAACCGGCGTGGCATTTACGCGCGATCCTGCGTCAGGCGAGAATATTTTTTACGGCGAGTACTTGTTCAACGCACAAGGAGAAGATGTTGTTGCCGGGACAAGAACTCCACATCCAATTTCTGAATTAAAAAAAGAAGATCCGAAAATTTACAAGCAGCTTGATGACATTAGAAAAAATCTTGAAAAACATTACAAAGAAATGCTGGATGTTGAGTTCACGATTCAACAAGGAAAGCTTTGGATGCTGCAATGTCGTGTTGGAAAGAGAACCGGTTTTGCTGCAATAAGAATGGCTGTTGATATGGTGAAGGAAAAATTAATTTCCAGAGAAGATGCCATTAGCAGAATTGAACCTAACCAGTTGAACCAGTTACTTCGTCCTATTTTTGACCTCAAGCAAAAACAAAAAGCAATTTCTGATGGAAAACTTCTTGCAAAAGGATTAAACGCAGGGCCGGGTGCTGCTTCCGGTAAAGTTGCACTAAGTGCACAGGATGCGGAAGAGATGGCCGCAAAAGGTGATTCAGTAATTCTCGTCAGAATTGAAACTTCACCCGAAGATATTAAAGGTATGAATGCTTCCGAAGGAATTTTAACTGCCCGCGGTGGAATGACTTCTCATGCTGCTCTTGTTGCGAGACAGATGGGTAAAGTTTGTGTAGCCGGTTGTGGTGCATTGAAAATTAATTATAAGGAAAGAACAGTTGGTGTTGAAGGGAAAAGCGATGTAGTTAAAGAAGGCGATTACATTTCAATAGATGGTTCAACTGGTGAAGTCATTAAAGGAAAACTTGAAACAAAACCGTCAGAAGTAATTCAGGTCCTTATCTCTAAAACTATGGAACCAAAAGAATCTTCGGTTTACCAGACTTATTCAAGCTTAATGAAGTGGGCAGATGAAATAAGAAGATTAAATGTTCGTACGAATGCAGATCAACCTGACCAGGCACAAAATGCAATCGCATTCGGCGCTGAAGGAATCGGTCTTTGCAGAACCGAACACATGTTTTTTGGCGGTGACAGAATTACTTCAGTTAGAAAGATGATTGTTTCCGACACTGTTGAAGAAAGAAAAGCAGCGCTTGCTGAACTTCTTCCATCACAGAGAGAAGATTTTGAAGGAATCTTCGAGGCGATGAAAGGAAAACCTGTTACAATCAGAACTCTTGATCCACCGTTACACGAATTTCTTCCTCATTCAGAAAAAGAAATTGCAGAACTTGCCGAACATCTTGGAATTTCTCAATCAAAATTAAATGCGAAGATAGAAAGCCTTCACGAATTCAATCCAATGCTTGGATTCAGAGGTTGCAGACTTGGAGTAGTTTTTCCTGAAATTACTGAAATGCAGGCAAGAGCAATAATCGAAGCAGCAGTTAATGTTGCGAAGAAAGGAATATCTGTTAAACCCGAAATAATGATTCCGCTCGTTAGTCACGTTAATGAATTTAAGCTGCAGGAAGATATTGTAAGACGTGTTGCTAAAGAAGTGATGAATGAAAAAGGAAAGAAGATAAATTATTTGGTTGGAACAATGATCGAACTTCCAAGAGCCGCATTGACTGCAGATGAAATAGCAACCAGAGCAGAATTTTTCAGCTATGGAACAAATGACCTAACTCAAACTACATTTGGTTTATCCAGAGATGATGCAGGTAAATTCCTTCCGATATATGTTCAGAATGAAATTTTACCATTTGATCCTTTTGAAGCCCTTGATCAAACTGGTGTCGGTCAGCTTGTTGAGATTGGTACAAAGAAAGGACGATCAGTTCGTAAAGATCTAAAAGTTGGTATCTGCGGTGAACACGGCGGCGAACCATCTTCAGTTGAATTCTGTCACAGGACAGGACTTAACTATGTGAGTTGTTCTCCGTTCAGAGTGCCGATTGCAAGACTTGCAGCAGCTCGTGCAGTAATCAATGAAAAGAAAACAAAAAAGCCAGTTAAGAAATCGGTTTCCAAGAAGAAGAAATAAAAAATTATTAGAATCTATTTGTGAACTGATTCTTATTGTCACACTGAGCCAAGTCGAAGTGTGGCGCTTTAAATTTGTTGAGTATTACGCTTTTGAATGTTAGTCTTCGACAACGCTTAGACTGACAGCATTATTAGAAAGAATATTAAAAAATAAAAAGGATAAAGAAGGATGAAGTTATCAGATTTCAGTTACAATCTTCCAAAAACAGTAATTGCAAAATATCCTGTATCACCAAGGGATAAATCAAAAATGTTAGTGGTGAACCGGGAAACAGGTGATCTTGATTCCAAACGATTTTCAAATGTTGTTGATTATATGTCTAAGGGCGACATACTTGTAGTGAATGAAACCCGTGTTTTCCAGGCAAGATTGTATGGAAAGAAAGAGAAAACAAATGCAAAGATTGAAGTTTTCCTTTTAAGAGAACTTAATGCCGAAGAAGGTATTTGGGATGTAATTGTAGACCCAGCGAGAAAAGTTCGAATAGGGAATAAAATTTATTTTAACGATAAACTCTGGTGTGAAGTAATTGACAATACAACTTCACGTGGAAGAACGATTAGATTTAATCAGGCGGGAAATATATTTAAAGCTGTGGAAAAAATCGGTCAGACTCCACTTCCACCTTACATTAAAAGAGAACCTGAAGCTTCCGATAAAGAAGATTATCAAACAGTATTTGCAAAAGTCGATGGTGCGGTTGCAGCACCGACCGCAGGACTTCATTTTACAAAACAGCTTCTCGCTAAAATTCAGAAAAAAGGTGTCATTATTGTTCCTGTGGTACTTCACATTGGATTGGGAACATTCAGACCGGTTGAAGTTGAGGACTTGACAAAGCACAAAATGGATTCAGAGTTTTTCGAGATACCCGCAAAAACTGCTGATGTTATAAACAAAGCCATGCATAACAAACATGACATTATTGTGGTTGGTACAAGCACCTGCCGTGCACTTGAGACAAGCACAACAGCAGATGGATTTCTAAAACAAAATCGTGGCTGGACTGATAAGTTTATTTATCCTCCTTATGATTTTAAAATAACGAAGAAGCTTATCACAAATTTTCATGTTCCTGAATCAACCTTATTGATGTTAGTCTGTGCCTTTGCTGAAACTGATCTGGCGCTTAAAGCTTATAAGAAAGCATTAAAAGAAAAGTATCGCTTCCTAAGTTATGGCGATGCAATGATGGTTGTATAAACTACTAGCTAATGAAAACCTTTGCTATAATTCCTGCAGGGGGAAAAGGAAAAAGAGGAGGTACTGAAATACCCAAACAGTATCTCGGCTTTCATGGCAAAGAGTTGATTGCTTATACATTAGAACTTTTCCAGAAGAGTACTCTTATTGACGAGATAATTATTTCTGCTGAGCCGGATTATTTTTCTCTATTAAATGATATAAAAGAAAAATACAATCTCACCAAAATTTCAAAAATTGTTGAAGGCGGAGAAGAAAGACAGGATTCTGTTTACAATGCTCTCAAATCAATCAAAGCTGATGATGATGACCTGATTGCTGTACACGATGGCGCCCGTCCTTTGCTTCCTGAAAATATTCTAACCAAAGCGATACAGACTGCAAAAGAAAAAGGAAATGCGCTTGTTTGTCTGAAGGCAAGAGATACACTTCTCAAGGGTGATCAGATAGTGAAAGAATATTTTGACAGATCCGAAATATATTACGTGCAGACACCTCAGATTTTTAAGTACAGAGATTTGATGAGTGCAATGAAAAAAGCCTATGAAAAGAATTTCATTGGAACCGATGAATCGATGCTGATTAAAGAACTTGGTATTAATATAAATATTGTTGAAGGTTCAATGCTAAATTTCAAAGTTACAACTGCGACAGATATTGAGATGTTTGAAAAACTTACTTCAGTGAATCATTAAATTCATTTCTCCGCCAAATTTGTCACATCTCTCTTAGTTAATCATTAAATTTATTCAAATGAAAATATTTTTTCAGGAACCTATTTAATTCCTGAAAGTAAAACTACCAATTAATTTATATGAATTGAGAGTTTTATATTTATGAAAAAACTAAAGGTAGCTGCAATGAAAAGTAAATATCTTCTTCTGCTGATAATTCCCATCGCATTTTTACTCTTTTCCTTTAAGAGTCTGATCCCGGGAATAAAGATTTTTGAAATCGATTCCGACAGTGAATTCGTTTTTCAATTTAAAGATGATTACAAGGCTGCGTGGCGAACTGTTGATTCGCTAGAACAGCAAGGACTTACTCGCTCAGCACTAGATGTAGTTGAAGAGATTTATGAAGCATCAAAGAAGGATAACAACCAGCCGCAATTCATCAAGTCAGTTTTCTACAAATTGAAATTTGGTAATTACATTGAAGAAGACAGTCACGTAAAAATTGTTAATGATGTAAAAGCTGAGATTGGCAGTGCTGACTTTCCTGCAAATGCAATTCTCGAATCAATTCTGGCAAATATTTACTGGCAATATTACCAGAACAATCGCTGGAGATTTCAGCAAAGAACAGAGACTGTGAATTTTGATAATGAAGATTTTCAAACGTGGGACCTTTCAAGATTAATCAGAGAAATCACAAAATATTATCACACTTCGCTTGAAGAAAGCAACAAGCTCAAGAAGATTTCAATAAAGGAGTTTGAGGACATACTTGTTTACGTAAACAACGAATATGCATATCTGCGTCCGACGCTATTTGATTTAATTGCTCACCAGGCACTTCAATTCTTCGCAAATGATGAAGCATCAGTAACCGAACCTGTTTACAAATTTGAATTGAAAAGCGAGAGAGACTTTTCTCCCGCAGAAGATTTTATCGAAATAAAATATGAAACTAAAGATTCACTCTCCCTAAAGTTTTATGCAATTCAGCTTTATCAGCAATTAATTGAATTCCATCTTGATGATAAAGACAAAGCTGCATTGATAGATGTTGACTTAGCAAGACTGAATTATGTGAGAAATCAAAGTGTGAATGATAAAAAAGATGATCTTTACATAAAGGCAATCACGAATATGCAGAGGAGATTTAGCGATGTTCCATATTCTTCGCTTATCTCTTTCAACATTGCACAATACTATTATAGTGAAGGAAGCAAATATGATCCGAGCGGTTCGGATGATTATAAATGGGATATAAAGAAAGCACTCGAAATTTGTAATACAGCAATAGAAAAATTTCCGGATACATACGGTGCAGGTCAATGCCTGTGGCTTCAGAACCAGATACTGATGAAAAGTTTAAGTGTTCAGACTGAATACGGAAATCTTCCTGATCAACCATTTCTTGGTTTAGTTTCTTACAAAAATGTGAATAAAATTTATTTACGAGTGATTCCGTGGACAGAATCACTTGATCAAACAAAGAATAAGCTGGATGCACAAAAACTCGCTCAGAGATACGCAGCTCAGAAACCTATTAACGAATGGTCAGTCGATTTACCGGATGATAAAGATTATCAAGGCCACAGCGTCGAAATAAAAATGCCGGCACTTTCAGTCGGACAATATCTTATTCTTGTTGGAACTGATCCAGAATTCACTTATGAAAAAAATGCTGTGGGTTACAGCAAAACCTGGGTGACCAACATAAGTTACATCAGAAAAGACACAGGCGAAAACAAAGTTCTGTTTTATGCATTGAATAGAAAATCCGGTCAGCCTTTTTCAAATATTGATGTCGAAGTTTGGGGACAAAAGTACGTGCCGGGCGCAAGAGAG
>Ga0210074_1000350_pt1 | contig 17068 bp, 11 predicted proteins | sample China_Galinas_Co_FD_184860 | JGI IMG/M metagenome (GOLD analysis project Ga0210074, IMG submission 184860) | Wetland microbial communities from San Francisco Bay, California, USA, that impact long-term carbon sequestration -... | ecosystem: Environmental > Aquatic > Marine > Wetlands ... | reverse complement strand
AAGGTGTTTCTTTTCGCCTTTGGGGTAGTCGTAGAAACCGGCGCCAAAACGCTTGCCCTTGCGGTCCAGCTCCTCGACGAATTTCCTTATCACCGGGAACCCCGAATCGAAGCTGTAGTCATCGCCCTTGTCACGCGCGTTCTGCATCGTGATCTTGTAACCGAGGTCCAGTGTCACCTCGTCCATCACCGCCAATGGCCCGACCGGCAGACCGGCCATTTTCGCGGCGTTTTCGATCAACGCCGGACTGACGCCCTCGGCGAGCATCGTCATGCCTTCGTTGGTCGATGTACTGAAGCAACGGCTGGTGTAGAAACCCGGGCTGTCGTTGACCACGATCGGGGTCTTGCGGATTTGCTGGATGTAATCGAGGCCGCGCGCGATGGCCTCGTCCGAACTCTTCTCGCCCTTGATCAGTTCGACCAGCGGCATCTTGTCGACCGGCGAGAAGAAATGCAGGCCGATAAAGCTTTCCGGCCGTTTCGAGGCTTTCGCCAGGCCGGTGATCGGCAGGGTTGAGGTATTGCTGGCGAAAATCGCGTTTTCGGGGATAAGCGCTTCGGCCCTGGCCGTCACCCCGGCCTTGATCTCGCGGTTTTCGAATACCGCCTCGACCACCAGCTCGCAACCCGCGAGGTCGGCGTAATCGGTGGTCGTTTGGATCAGGTTCAATAGCGCGTCCGCCTTGTCCTGCGTGGAATAACCGCGCTGGATGGCCTTGTCCAGCAGACCCTTCGAATAGGACTTGCCGCGCTCCGCGGCTTCGATGTCGGTATCGAGCAAAACCACCTTCATACCGGCCTTGGCCGAAACGTAGGCAATGCCCGCCCCCATCATGCCGGCGCCGAGGATACCCAGCTTCGTCACTTTGGACTTCTCTATGCCCGCGGGACGGCGCACCAGCTTGTCCGCCGCGCCCTTGTTGACGAACAGGCTGCGCATCATGTTGCGCGCGACCACGCCGGATACCAATTGACCGAAATACTGCGATTCGATATCGAGACCACTATCGAACGGCGTGATGCAACCCTCGTAAACCGCCGACATGGCACCGATCAGCGCGGGGTAGTTGTGTTGCGTGGTGGCCGCCAGCAACGAGGTGCCGACCATGTAGGTCTGCGCGTTTTTGGGCGTCATGGCGCCGGCGCCGCCGGGGACCTTGAAGCCCTTGGCGTCCCATGGCGCGACCGGGTCGGGCGAGCCGAGCAGCCAGGTCCGGGCACGTTCGATCAGTTCGGACGCCGGCGCCACTTCGTGCACGACACCGAGCTCCAGCGCTTTGCCCGGGTCCAGTTTCTTGCCTTGCAAAATAACCGGCAGGGCCTGCTCGACACCGACGATGCGCGGCAGGCGTTGCGTGCCGCCCGCACCCGGCAACAGACCGATACTGACTTCCGGCAAGCCCAGTTGGGCCCTGGGGTCATCCGCCATCACCCGGTAATGGCAGGCCAGGCAGAGTTCGAATCCGCCGCCGAGCGCCAGGCCGTTGATGGCGACCGCGAACGGCTTGCCGCAGGTTTCCATCCTGCGGAACACATTCGTCAGCCCCTTGCTCCATGCATAGCCCTCCTGTGCGGTCACACCCCTGTCGTAAGCGGTGACCAGTTCCGTCAGGTCCGCACCCGCCACGAAGGCGGCCTTCGCAGAGGCTACGACCGCGCCCTTGACCGCTGCATCGGAAACGACTTTCTCGATGCAGGCGGACAGATCCTCGATCATGGCGTCACACAGGACGTTCATGCTCTTGCCGGGCAGGTCGATCATCAGGATCGCGATACCGTCATTGTCGACGGTGTATTGAATCGTGTTGTTCATCTGTTTAAATCCATTGTCTGTTAATCGTCAGTCGGCCCGGAATTCAGACCCGCTCAATAATGGTCGCCGTACCCATGCCGCCACCGATGCATAACGTCACCAGCGCGGTGGACAGGCCACGCCGCTCCAGTTCATCCAGCACCGTGCCGAAAACCATCGCCCCGGTGGCGCCCAGCGGGTGGCCCATGGCGATCGCACCGCCGTTCACGTTGATCCTGTCATGCGCGATGTCCAGGTCGTCCATGTAGTGCAGCACCACTGCCGCGAAGGCCTCGTTGAGCTCGAACAGGTCGATGTCCGCGATGGTCATGCCGGCGCGTTTGAGGGCTTTCCGGGTGGCGGGCGCGGGACCCGTCAACATGATGCTGGGTTCGCTGCCGATGGAGGCAAACGCACGTATCCGGGCGCGTGGTTTCAAACCCATGCGCTTGCCGGCCTCGGCGTGGCCGACCAGAACGGCGGCGGCGCCGTCGACGATACCGCTGGAGTTACCCGGCGTGTGCATGTGGATGACCGACTCGACCTCGGGGTATTTCTGCAGGATCACCGCGTCGAATCCGCCCTGCTCGCCCATCATCACGAACGAGGGTTTCAGGCTGCCGAGGCTCTCCATGGTCGCATCCGGGCGCATGTGTTCGTCACGCGCCAGCACCACGCGGCCGATGTGGTCGACGATCGGCAGGATCGACTTGTCGAACCAGCCCTGGTCCCAGGCATGCGCCGCGCGTTTCTGGCTTTCCACCGAATAGGCATCCAGGTCGGCCCTCGAGATACCGTACTTGGTCGCGATCAGGTCGGCGCTGATGCCCTGGGGTACGAAATAGGTCTTGTAAGCCACCGCCGGGTCCGTAGCCCAGGCGCCGCCGTCGGACATCATCGGCACACGCGACATCGACTCGACGCCGCCGGCGATCACAATGTCCGACTGGCCGCACACGACCTGGGCCGCGGCGGTGTTGATGGCTTCGAGGCCGGAGGCACAGAACCGGTTCAGCTGTTTGCCCGGCACACAGACGTCGTAGTCCGCATTCAGCGCCGCGATGCGCGCGATGTCCGCGCCCTGCTCACCCACCGGCGCCACGCAGCCCAGGATGACGTCGTCGACCAGCGAGGTGTCCAGGCCATTACGGTCACGGACCGCGGCGAGCACCTGGCTGGCGAGGTTGATCGGTGTAATGGAATGCAGGGAACCATCGGCTTTGCCGCGTCCCCGCGGCGACCGGACATGGTCGAAAATATATGCTTCAGTCATTGTGCTTCCTTTTTCAAAGGTTGTTGCGTCTCGAGCAAGACGACGATGTTGTGTTTGAGGGTATCGACAGCTGCCCACAAATCGATTTGGGAATTAATCAGCCACTGGTAGTTGATACCCAGCAGCGATGCGTAGAACTGTTCGGCAAATCCGACGGCATCGACATCGGCCCTGATTTCGCCCGATGCCTGCCCGGCTTGCACCCAGGCCGCGGCATTCGCCCGTTGCAGGCGGTGGAACTCGACCAGGTTCGGCTTGAATTCGGAGGCCGGGTCAAACGATGCGGACCACAAGATGTTCATGGCGCGTGCGTGCCGTGGAAAATGCAGCATGTGGTCACGGTGCGCGTCGAGGGCGGCCAGCAGGGCTTTGAGCCCATCCTTGCCGCGCAGGTTGTTTTCCAGTTCCTCCGTCCAGCTGGCGGTGATGTGCTTGAGCACCTTGCGGAACAGGCCGGCTTTCGAGCCGAAATGGTGCGTGGCGAGCCCCCGGCTGTAACCCGCGCGCTCGCCGATGGCGATCAGCGTCGTACCGCCCAATCCGACCGTGTTGAGCAGTTCAATGGTCGCGTCGACCATTTTCCGCTCCGCCAGCGCGGTCCGTTCCGCCTGCGTGGGGCGCGCTGCCTGAACCACCGGTTTTTGACTTGGTGTCGCCATTCTGACTACATACTTGTTAGTAACAAGCAAGTTACTCCGGCGGTCCGGTCAGGTCAAGTGCGCTGCAGCGTTTTACCTGCTAAATCGGCAACTCGGTGGTGTGCTTGACCTCGGTCAGTGCAATGCTCGAAGTCACCTCCTGCACATCGGGCAGTTGCGACAGGCGTTCGAAAAAGAACCGCTCGTAGGCCTCCAGGTTGGTGGTGACGATTCGCAGCAGGAAATCGACATGACCGAGCAACAGGTGACACTCCATCACTTCGGGGAACTGCCGGATGGTTTCGCTGAATTCCGACACCTTGCTGCGTCCGTGCGCGGTCAGCTTGACGTGTGCGAACACCATGGTTTCGAAGCCCAGACTGGCGCGGTCGAACACCATGCCCTGCTCCTTGATCAGACCTGCATCCTTGAATCGCTGTATGCGCCGCCAGCAGGGCGACTGCGAAAGACCGACTTGCTCGCCGATGGCCGCCGCCGAGAGACTCGCGTCCTTCTGCAACAGGCGGAGTATTTTGCGGTCCAAGTTGTCTAATTTGATTTTCTGCATGATCAATTCCGGCAATTTGTAAATATTGGATATTATATGCGTTGACAGCATCCTGTTCGATGACTTCGCAATACAATTGCGACACGATATTGCTATATTAAAGTTAGAATTTTTCGTCTCCTGAATATGGAAAGTGAGAGCCGCCATGACATTTTTCGAAAATGCTGAAAACCGGGGACACGAATCAGTCCATCAATTCTACGATTCCCATACCGGTCTCAAAGTCATCATCGCCATTCACTCGACCGCACTCGGGCCCGCCGCCGGCGGATGCCGGATGTGGCACTACGACAATGAAGCCAATGCCATCAGGGATGCACTACGCCTGTCCCGTGGCATGACCTATAAAAATGCGATGGCGGGTCTGCCTCTCGGCGGCGGCAAGGCCGTCATCCTGGCCGATCCGGAGGTGCCGCCGTCGGACGACCTCTTCAGGGCTTTTGGCCGTTGTGTCGATTCGCTGGGCGGCCGCTACATCACCGCCGAGGACGTCGGCGTTTCCGTTGAAAGCATGCGTTTGGTCAAGGAAGTCACGGATTTCGTGGCCGGACTCCCGCCCGCCGAGGGCTCTGCCGGTGGCGACCCGTCCCCGTGGACCGCTGACGGTGTGTACCTGGGTTTGTGCGCAGCGGTGCAACACCGCCTCGGTCGTGATTCCTTCGCCAACCTGAAGGTGGCGGTCCAGGGGGTCGGCAAAGTCGGATATGATTTGTGCCGGCAGTTGCACGCGGCCGGCGCCAGCCTCGTCATCAGCGACGTCAATGAACAGCACGTCGCCCGCGCGCACGAGGACTTCGGCGCCGAAGTCGTCGCACCGGCGCAAATACTGTTCCAGGACGCCGATGTGCTGGCGCCTTGTGCGCTGGGCGCGATTCTGGATGAACGCAGCATCCCCGGCATCAAGGCGGCCGTCATCGGCGGCGCGGCCAATAACCAGTTGGCCACCGAGGAGGACGGAAAGCGACTTTTCGACAGGAATATCCTGTACGCACCGGACTACGTCATCAATGGTGGGGGCATCACCAGCGTCTCGCTGGAATACATGGGCGACAAGACCGAAGCCGATGTTCACGAACAGATCGCCCGGATCCCGGGGCGCCTGAACGAGATTTTCGCCGCGGCGGACAGATTGAAGAAACCCACCAACGTGATCGCTGACTCGATAGCAGAAGCGATCGTGGCAGCCGCCGCGACATCGAAAACGGTAAACTGATCGCTGAACACACATGGAAACCACAGAATGACACCGAAATCCCATCTGCATATCCCCCACCCCTCAGCACGACCGGGGCAGGCGCCTGATTTCAGTTATCTTTCCCTGTCGGATGCCGGTGCGGTCAAACGCCCTCCGTCTGATTCCCCCGCCCGCTCGATCGAGAGCCTGGCGAGCGAACTGGTGCGGGTGCTGGATGATGACGGCATGGCACAGGGCGAGTGGGCGCCCGAGCTGACCCCGGACCAGCTTCGCGAGGCGCTGCGTCTGATGCTGTTGACCCGGCAATACGATGAACGCATGCAACGCGCGCAGCGGCAGGGCAAGATTTCGTTCTATATGCAATCCCTCGGTGAAGAAGCCGTTTCGATCGCCCAGGGGATGGCGTTGGAGGATGGGGACATGATGTTTCCCTCTTACCGCAACCAGGGCCTGTTTATCCTGCGCGGCACCAGCATGGTCGACCTGATGTGCCAGTGCTTGTCGAATACACGCGACATGTGCAAGGGCCGGCAGATGCCAATCATGTACCACAACAAGAAGGCCAACATATTTTCAGTGTCCGGCAACCTCGCCACCCAGTACCCGCACGCGGTCGGCTGGGCCATGGCCTCAGCCATCAAGGGAGAACCGCATATCGCGTCCTCATGGGTGGGCGACGGCAGCACCGCGGAGGCGGACTTTCACTATGCGTTGACCTTCGCCGCCGTCTACCAGGCGCCGGTGATCCTGAACGTGGTCAACAACCAGTGGGCCATTTCGACCTTCCAGGGCTTCGCAGGCGGGGAACGGCGTTCTTTCGCATCCCGCGGCCTCGGTCTCGGGATACCCGGGGTCCGCGTCGATGGCAACGACCTGCTGGCTGTCTACGCCGTGACCAAATGGGCCGCGGAGCGCGCGCGCAGCGGTGGCGGCCCGACCCTTATCGAGCACGTTACCTACCGCGGCGGCGCCCATTCCACCAGCGACGATCCATCCCGTTACCGGCCGAAAAACGAATGGCAGGCCTTCCCGCTGGGAGACCCGGTCAAACGCCTGAAACAACACCTGGTCAAAAACGGACACTGGACGGAAGAACAGCACGCGGCACTGCAGGAAGAGCTCAAGGTGTTCGTCAACGATGCCTGGAAGGAAGCCGTCACCTACGGCACCATGACCGACGGGCCACAACTGGATGTACGTGTCATGTTTGACGACGTCTACGCCGAAGTACCGCCACACCTGGAACGCCAACGCCAGGAATTACTGGCTTTGCGGGAGCAGGCAAAATGAGCCAGATGACCATGATACAGGCCATCCGCTCGGCGCTCGATGTGATGATGGACAAGGACCCGACCGTCATCGTGCTCGGGCAGGACGTCGGATATTTCGGCGGCGTATTCCGCTGCACGGACGGCTTGCAGGAAAAATACGGTGAACACCGGGTCATCGATGCGCCAATCGCGGAAGGCGGCATCATCGGTTCGGCCATCGGCATCGGCGTCAACGGACTACGGCCGGTCGCTGAAATCCAGTTCGCCGACTACATCTATCCTGGCATCGACCAGATCATCAGCGAACTGGCGCGCCTGCGCTACCGCAGCGGCGGCGAGTTTTTCTCGCCGGTAACCGTGCGTGCGCCCTGCGGCGGCGGCATCCGCGGCGGCCAGACACATTCACAGAGTCCGGAAGCCCTGTTTACGCACCTGTCCGGCGTCAAGACGGTGATGCCGTCGAACCCCTACGACGCCAAGGGCCTGTTGATCGCCGCCATCGAATCCGATGACCCGGTGATCTTTTTCGAACCCAAGCGCATTTATAACGGACCCTTCGACGGCGATCCGAACAAGCCGTCCATACCCTGGTCGCAACACCCGGGCGGCGAGGTCCCCGATGGCCACTACTCGATTCCGCTCGGCGAGGCATCGGTGGTCGCCGAAGGCGATGAACTGAGCATCATCACCTATGGCACGATGGTGCATGTCGCCCAAGCCGCCGTGCACAAGGCCGGTATCAGCGCCGATATCATCGACGTGCGCTCGCTGGTGCCGCTGGATACCGAGACACTGAAGAGATCGGTCGAAAAAACCGGCCGCTGCCTGATCACCCACGAAGCCTCGCGCTTCAGTGGCTACGGCGCGGAACTGGTCGCCACCGTGCAGGAGGAATGCTTCTGGCACCTGCAGGCGCCGATCGAGCGCGTCTGCGGCTGGGAAACGCCCTACCCGCACGCCTTTGAATGGGATTATTTTCCCGCGCAGGACAGGATCATCGCCGGCATTCGTAAAATCATGGAGGCGCTATGAGCGAGTATGTATTCAACCTGCCGGACCTCGGCGAAGGCATGGTCGAGGCGGAAATTGCCGAGTGGATGGTCAAGGTCGGCGATACCGTTGAGGAAGAAGACCCGATCGGCGCCATGCTGACCGACAAGGCGGCGGTTGAACTGTCGGCGCCTGTAACAGGCCGCGTGGTGCGTCTCGCCGGTGAAGTCGGCGACACGATCGCCGTCGGCAGCCCGATGATCGTCTTCGAGGTCGCGGACGGTCAGGACGCCAAAAGTGCGGAAACCGCCCCGGCGGCGACTGCCGCCGATACACCGGCGCCAGCGGCCAGCACGGCTTCCGAGGCGGCAAAACCTGCAGCGTCACAGCGCACGGGACAGGTACTCACTTCGCCTTCCGTGCGCCGCCAGGCGCGCGAAGCCGGCATCGATCTCCATGAGGTCAGCGGCAGCGGACCGAAGGGACGCATATTGCGCGGAGACCTCGAAAAGCATCTCTCCGGCAAAGCGCCGGCCAGCGAAAAACCGGCCGTAGCGAGACAGAGCCTGGACGAAATCACCGAGATCAAGGTGATCGGCTTGCGCCGCAAGATCGCCGAACGCATGTCCGAGGCCAACCGCGAGATCCCGCATTTCGCCTATGTCGAGGAGGTGGACGTCACGGCATTGGAATCCCTGCGCCAGCACCTGAACAACCAGAAGTCACCCGGCGAAGACAAGCTGACGCCGCTGCCGTTTATCGGCCTGGCGCTGGCGCGGGTGTTGCAAAACTTTCCGCAATGCAACGCGCTGTACGACAAGGAACGCAATGTCATCAGCCGTTATAGCGCGGTGCATCTCGGCATCGCGACCCAGACCCCGGACGGTCTCAAAGTGCCGGTCGTGAAACACAGCGAATCCCGTTCCCTGGAAAATCTCGCCGGTGAAATACGCCGCGTCTCCAACGCCGCGCGCGAGAACACCGCGAAACGCGAGGAACTGATGGGCTCGACCATCACCATCACCAGTCTCGGCAAGGCCGGCGGTATCGCCTCCACACCGGTCATCAACCTGCCCGAAGTCGCCATCATCGGCGTCAACAAGGCGGTCGAACGGCCCGTTGTGGTCAATGGACAGGTCGTTATTCGGACGATCATGAACCTGTCGTCGTCCTTCGACCACCGCTTCGTCGACGGCTACGACGCGGCCATGATGATCCAGGCGCTGAAGGCGATGCTGGAACAACCGGCGACGATTTTCATGGAAGACTAAAACGGGAACGGATGGGAAATCCCTGATCGTCACCAACCTCGAGACTGTGTCCGACATAACCGTCATCTTAAACATCGTCATCCCGGCGCAGGCCGGGACCTCGTAACGCCTGCAGAGCGTCAAATATTGACTTTCATCAGTTCTGCACCACGGTAGATCATGGAGGTCCCGGCCTGCGCCGGGATGACGGTGCCAAGGTTTAGGTGACAACAATCCTGCTATTGATACTGCACTGGTCAAAAGAACTCTGACCCCTTGCCGGTAAATAACAAACGGGCCACCCGGAGGTGGCCCGTTTTTTTCGCACGCCTTTTCGTGCGATTAAAGTTAACTGCTATTGAAGCGACGACGCATCATCCGGCTGCTGCGTTCCCGGCAGCCTCCAGATATTTTCCTCGTCTATGGACCTGTAATCGTCGATCCACCAGATGCGCCTTGCCATGGCGTCGGTCTCGAGGTTTTCACTGTCGTAGTCTTCGTCGTCTTCGAGCACCCACTGGGCCCAGACGCCGTACAACTTGGAAGCGTCGGGATTGCCGATCACGCTGGCTTCGCTGGCGTGCGTGTCACCGGCGGTGTTCAGGCGTTCGAACTCGTTACAGAAGCCGGAACCCTCGATGACCGTGCCAATAACCTTCTCGTCGTCGTGAGGAACGGTCGGGTAGCACACCGTGTCAGGATCGTCATAACCCGTATCCGTCTCGGTCCAGACCACGTAGTCGTCACCGAAACCCTCGGCACGGCCGTAGTAAAGATCCAGCGGTTCCGCCTCACCCGCTTCCACGGTCGAGTTGTCGCCAACCTCGTAGACCATGAAGTAGCGTGACGGATTACGCAGATCCGAGTCGAAAGCCGACAGATCGTCGCAGGTCATGACGCTGGTATCAATGGTCGGATCCGTGTCATCAACACAGCCCTCGACGATGCTCGTACCTCTCTTGCCGCCGCTCAAGGCGTAGCGCGGATCAAGCGTGGTGATGCGCATACGCTGATGCTGGGTCACGTTGCGGGCCTGCTCGTTGGCGCCGGCTCCATAATCGTAGCATACGTGCGGCTCCGCTACGCCTTGCTCCCCAGTCACCGTCGAGCGATAGGTCTCGCAGGTCACCGTACCGTCGCCGGAGTAGCTCAAGCCGTCACTGGCCAGGAACGAACCCGGTGTCGTCTGCCAGGTCACGCCGCCGTCGAAGGAGCGCCGCACATACAGGTCGTAACGGTCATTGCCCTTGGCGTTGAGACGCCAGTTCGGCGACCAGCCGTACAGGAACATCACGAAGTCGCCGTCGAGGAAGCCGCGGTGGCCCTTGGCGACGTCGAGCGGGTTGTACCAGCTCTGGTCTTTCAGGTTGACGAATGGGTCGGTGCGGGTGTCGTCGGAGCAATCGAAGTAGTCACCCTCCATCTCATCGTAACTCTGCGCAACGCCGTCCGACGGGCACTGGTGCCAGGTGAGTACCCGCATGGTGTTGCCTTCACCCTGGATGTAGCCCTGCAGGATCGGGTTGGTGTCGCCGATGCCGAAGGTCGAAGCCGTGAAGTCGACCGCCGGGCAAGGGGCCAACGCCTCGGTGGCATCGTCCCTGCAGGTATCCGGCACCACGCTCGAGAGGTTGGTCGCGGGGTCACCGCAGAGGCCGCCCGGGTAGTACGGGTTGGAGTCTGGTTCTACCAACCACACATCGCACTCCATGTTGGAGAAGGCGTAGGGGTTGCTTTCGATGCCTCGACTGACGAAGCCGCCAGTTGAGATACATCCGGCCGGGACCTCGCCCGTGCATTGCCCCTCGGCACCCTCGATGGCGACCCACGGCCCGTATGCCAGATCATCGTCGTCGTCCGCCGCCTGGATAGCGCAGGGCAAAATGTCCGGTTTGTTGATCTTGCCGCTGAAGGTTCCGAACTCCCCGTCCTCGTCCTTGATCAGCCCGATGACATCCTGGCTTACGGTGCCACGGATCAGGACATCCGTCTTCTTGTCCATGTCGGTTCCCGTGCCGGAAACTTCGATCTTCCACTGGTTGTCCTTGTCCTTGACCAGTACCGCGCTGGTGATCACCGGTTTGTCGGCGTCCACAACCGGACAATTATCCGTATTGTTGTAGTCTGCCGGCACGACGATGCGGCGGAACATGACATCGGCGGGGCCGCCCTGGCGCATCGCGCCCTGTTTCCAGCTCAGGATGGCGCTCAAACCGCTGCTGCTGTTCATGGCCTTTGAAATGCCCTGCACCAACAGGCTCGAACGGCGGGCGATCTCGGTGTTGTACATGTCGAAATCCGTCACGCCACTTTCGCCAAATGCCCACATGTCCGCGGTGTTCATCACCGGGTAGAACTCGCCGGTGCGATAATCGACCTCTGGCTGGTTGAGCATGTTGCCCTGGCTCACCAGGTTCTTGACCAGGCCGTTCGGTTCGTCGGCGGTCGCCGAGGTGACCGGATCGCCCATGTCGAAACTGAAGTACCATTGGTTCTTGCCTATATCGGCAACGCAGTCCGGGTTGTAAGCAGGATCATCCTTCTCCAACTCGGTGCAAACCTCGCCGTCGGGCGTGAAGGTAAACCGGCCGAGGCCCTTGGACTCTTCGGCTGCGAGGATTACCCAGGCGCTGTCGGTCAAGCCGTCACCGTCGGAGTCGTAGCCCTGCAGCGAGGCGCGCGGCCGGGTGGATGCGGTATTGGCCACGTTGGGCAGGCCGTCTTCGTTGACGCAGATGTACTGGGTGTCTTCACCCTGGCCTTTCGGGACCAACGCCGTCGTGGCGCAAAGGTTCTGCAGGCCGTAAGCCGCTGCGACATCATAATTGCAGTAGCTGAAGTACTTTTTGTCTGTCGTCTCCAGGGTCACATCTGGCCCGTAATAGTCCGCCTGGCACTTGTCGTTGTTGGACAGGCGCATGGGAACCGCCATGGGCACGTAGACCTGTGGTCTGCCGCTGCCACCGTCGTCCTTATCCAAATTGTGATCGACGATATTGACGGGCTCGCCGGCCGGATCTTCGGGGTTTTCAACCAGGTCGAAATATTCCCAAGGAATGAAGGAATACCAGATGTCGGTCTTGGCGTGCGCGACCGCGCCGCTCCAGCCCTCACCGGGGCCTTCGCCCTGGCCGGGACGCAAACCGTCCGGGTCTTCCTGCCAGGAAATCTGGAAACCCGCGCCCTTGACACCGTTGACTTCGATGCGGTTGGGGTCGCGCCGCCCGGAGGTCAGGCGTTCCGCCTTGGTCCAGACCATGTGCGATAATTCCGCAACCTCTTCTGTGCGTGGATCGTCACCGGGCAACAAAACGCCACGTGCGGTCCAGATGCAACCGAACGGCACCACGCCGGCCTGCGGATAACCCTCTTCTGCGAAGTCGATTGAGCCCTGCGAACCCGCAACGCCAAAAAGATCGGTCAGGTACAGGTCCTTGGTGACATCGACACCGAGCAACTCGGCCACGGCGGTGCGCTTGGCGATGAGTTCCTCCGCTTTGACGGGATCGTTTGCAATGATGTCGCTATCGTCCCCGTCCCATGCGAAGGAATAGGCCGGCTGGCCTTGCTGGCAGAAACGGCTCGGCCAGGCGACCAGCACCTTGTTGCCCTCGACCGCGTGGATCACGTTGTACGTGCCGCCGGGGTATTCGGTCAGGTCAACCGGGGAGCCCGCACAGTTTTCGATGGGTTCGCCCGTTACTTCGTTCTTCACCTGCACGGCCGGGCCCACAAGGACCTCGCCGGAGGTGCCGGTGTATTCCGCGGCAACCACGCAGGGTACAGCCGCGTTTTCAAATTCCTCGGCGTCGAGTCCAAAGCGGCCTGAAGAATGATCTATCAGATCACCCATAGGTTCCAACGGATCAACCGCTTCTGTTGCAGCAGCCGGCTCTCCGGTGACGGCATTGACGATGGTCACTTCGGTGCCGGCAGAGACGTTGACACCCGCGAGCGTCAGATCATCGCCGTCCAGGGTGGCCTGCGTGGCCGTGGCGCTGAACACGATCGGACCGATCTCGACCGGGGTGGGTTCCGTCCAGACCTGGTACGATGCGTGGCAACTGTAACAGGACGGCACCTGTTGAACACCCTGCAGGCCGACACCGTGGCATTCGGTGCATTCCTTGCTGTACGGGGTATCGTAACCCGGTGCGTGGTATCCCGAGTAGGTAACGTCACCTACCGTAACGCTCAGCAGAATGTTGTGGTTGCCGGGCAGAGAGCCGTTTTCACTTTCAACACTGTCCTTGGGGTCGGTTTCGAGGTCGAAGGACGTCAGGTCGGCTGACAGGGACAGGTTGGTCTCTTTCCAGGTCATACCGTCGTCCAGGCTGACCGAGGCATAGGTGTCCATGAAGCTGTGCATGAACGCCGTATCCGGAACCTCGAATGCCGGCCCGTGGATGAAAACGTTCACGAGTGGCTTGGCCACGGTGAGTGTTTCGACCAATTCCTCGTCGACATTGTAGTATTCACGTGGGTCCTGTTCCGTACCGGAACTGGTAGGTGGGTCGGTTGTGCCGTTAGAGGCCTGCATGGGCACGTAGAACTCCATCATGCCCGTGAAGGCGTGCTCGGTCTCCGGGACCGCGTTGCTCACGATGTCCTGATCGAATTCAGGGTAATTTGATATGTTCGTCATCCTTTTGATGACTTTCTCGCCGTCATCGGCGTTGGCCACGCTCACTAAAGCGAGCACGGCAGTCATCACGGTTAAATACAAGAACCGTAGTGGTTTCATGGTGGGTCTCCTCATGGCTAGTCTGAATTTCCACCTGGGCTTACGATCCTTGTGGCCAGGTGCCTCCGAAATCGACTGTTGCCCGATCTCCGCGGGGCGGTCTTTACGCTAAGGGGAAATGAATTTTCCCTAAACTCTGTATTAACGGTTTTTAAATTAGCATTCTGTAAATTAATGCAACCTGAAAACCTTTTTAAGGTTCCGTTAAGGTAACCATGCCGTCGATGGGCCGCAGACCCCAAAAAAATCAACCTGTTGGAGAGAGGCATCCTATGTATATTAGAAAAAACTTACATAAACCTTAAGAAACGCTTCAGCTTGGCTTAAGACTTGATGTGATATTTATTGCATCCAGAGGAAATGTTTTTCGAGGCGCAATATGAATACTGGAATGAAAAGCGGATTGACTTCGACAGCTCAATCCTTCGCGATCAGCCTGTTGCTGGCCGTCACGGGCGTTTCGACCGCTGCTGCGGACAACCTGGATCCCGACGCCACGGGTTTTGAAATCAACAACGCCCTGAGCGGCACCTGGTACAACCCGGAACGCTCCGGCGAGGGTTTCATGCTGGACGTCGGCAATGCCGGCAAGATCGCCGTCAGCTTCTACACCTACGACTACTATGGCAACCAGGTGTGGCTGGTTGGACCCGGGAACGTCGATGGCAGCGTCGCGGTCGTCGACTTGTATATCACCGAGGGCGGGATCTACGGGGCCGGCTTCGACAAGGACCTGGTCACCGAATCCCACTGGGGCTCGGCGGTCTTCACGTTCACCGCGTGTGCAACAGGCAGCGTGGAAATTCTGCCCGACGAGGAATTCCTGGCGGAGTTCGAAGTCATGACGACCGATATTACCCGTCTAACGGTGCCGATCAATTGCGATTAGCAGACGATTTACGGTTTGAGGGGAACGATCTCCTCGCAGTCAGCTATCAACTCCCCTTGAGAAGCTGACGACGGCCGGGCGCCGCACTCCCCCAGTGCGGCGCCTTTTTTTGTGTACCTTTACGCCTTTTCACTATTCAGCAACATCCGGCCGGCAATTTCTTTCAGCAACTTGGCCGCCACCATCGCAGTCATGTCATTGATGTCGCGACGCGGGTTGTATTCGACGATATCCGCGCCGACGATCCGGTTGGGCAGACGCTGGATGATTTGCAGCGCGTCCCTGACCGACAAACCGCCGGGTTCGTGGTGCGAAACCCCGGGCGCAAAGGCCGGGTCGAGCGCATCGATATCGAAACTGATGTAAACCGGGCCTGCAAAATCGCGCCCGATCGCATCAAGATCCAGCGATCGCATTTCGTGCACCTCGACGGCGAACCGTTCGGCCTGCGTCCGCAGGTGGCCGCTGAGCGTGCGGATGCCAACCTGGACCAGGCGGCCGGCCAACCCATTTTCCATGATGCGTGCGAACGGACTGGCGTGTGAATACGGGTTGCCTTCATAGTCGTCGTAGAGGTCCGGATGAGCATCGAAATGCAGGATATTGACCGCGCCGTGAACCCGGTGCACGGCCCTGAGGACCGGGTAGCTGATCGCGTGATCGCCACCGAGCACCAGCGGCGCGGCGCCGCGGTCGAGTATCTCGCCGATGACGGAAGCTATCGCCAGGAAGCTTTCGCCATCATCCGCCACCTGGTGGTCGCCGGCGTCGATGAAACGGGGATTGCCCTTGAGATCGACACCCAGTTCTGAACACAGGTTGGCGGAACCGCAATGCAGCGCCCTGCGTATCACGGGCGGCGCCGAGGCAGCGCCCCGCATGTAGCTCGAGTTTGCATCCGACAAGACCCCGATCAGGGCAACGTCGCCCCGGGCCGGCTTTTCCAGGTTCATGCTGTTCCGCATCCAGTGGTTTCGATGCAACGCATCATAGCATTCATCGCGCGCCCTTCATCCGCCGAATGGCCGCAATTTTGCAGTAACCGCAAGGTAAAACCATTAGAATATCCAGCTTGCAACCAGGGCCAATCCGAATGAGCAAGCTGACCACCGTACAACTCAATGCGCCTTACCTGATCCTGATCGGCGACCTGTCCGATCCGACCTACGCCAAGACCGGTTTCGGTATCGTTCAGTGGCGCCCCGACCTGGTTGCAGGCCAGATTCGATTTCCGGGATGCAGCCTGGACCTGGGCGTGCCCGACATGACGGTCGCCGAAGCGGCGGCGGCCGGGGTCAGGAGCTTTGTCATCGGCGTGGCGCCGGTCGGCGGGGTCGTGCCGGATTATTGGTGGGACACCATCGTGGAAGCTGCGGCCGCCGGCCTGGACATCGTCTGCGGCCTGCATTTCAAACTGGGTGATTACCCGGCGGTAGCCGCCGCCGCGAAGGCATCGGGCGCGCGCCTGATCGACGTTCGCAACCCGCCCAGAAACCTGCCCGTAGGCACCGGGAAAAAGCGCCGCGGCAAACGCGTTTTGATGGTCGGCACCGATTGCGCGATCGGCAAGAAATACACGGCGCTGGCGCTGGATGAGGCCATGCGCGAGGCCGGGATGAATTCCACCTTCCGGGCGACCGGCCAGACCGGCATCATGCTTGCGGGCGAAGGCATTCCGATCGATGCGGTGGTCGCGGATTTCATCTCCGGCGCCGCCGAAACGATCTCGCCCGACAACGACGCAAACCACTGGGACGTAATCGAGGGCCAGGGCTCCCTGTTTCATCCCGGCTACTCGGGTGTCAGCCTCGGCCTGCTGCATGGTTCCCAGCCGGACGCATTCGTGCTTTGCCACGATGCCACCCGTACCGCGGTCTCCGGCTGGGAGCACTATACCCTGCCCTCCGTGCGGGAGGCCATCGACACGCACGTGAGCCTGGGCCGGCGCACCAACGCGGATATCCGTTGCGTCGGCATCAGCGTCAATACGTCACAACTGGATGCCGGCAAGCGGGCGGGTTACCTGCGGGAATTGAGCGCAGCCACCGGCTTGCCGTGTGTCGATCCGATCATCGATGGTTGCGCGGCAATCGTCGCGAACATCAGGCAACTTTATCCGGAGTAAGCACATGGATTTCAGCATACACATCAGCGACTGGGTGCTGACCCAGCCCTTCCGCATTTCGGGCTTCGAGTGGATCAACTCGCGCTGCCTGGTCGTACAGCTGGGCAAGGACGGTGTCATCGGCCGCGGTGAAGCGCAGGGTGTTTTCTACCTCGACGAAACCGCGGAAAGCATTTTCGAACAGGCGCACGCCGTCGCCGCCGACGTCCGCAAGGGCATTTCCCGGGCGCAACTGCAGGACCTGCTGCCCGCCGGCGGTGCGCGCAACGCCATCGACTGTGCGATGTGGGATCTCGAGTGCAAACTGGCCGGCAAGAGCATCTGGCATCTC
>Ga0210074_1000349_pt1 | contig 17089 bp, 11 predicted proteins | sample China_Galinas_Co_FD_184860 | JGI IMG/M metagenome (GOLD analysis project Ga0210074, IMG submission 184860) | Wetland microbial communities from San Francisco Bay, California, USA, that impact long-term carbon sequestration -... | ecosystem: Environmental > Aquatic > Marine > Wetlands ... | reverse complement strand
AACTCATCATCATTTAAGAAATGGCGATGCAGTTACTAATTTGTTATTCGATACAATTAAAGAAATGGGAGTTAAAAATATCCGTTGGTTTCCATCAGCTTCATTTCCTGTGCATTCACATTTAATAAAATATCTGGAAGACGGAACGATTCATCACATTGAAGGAAGTATGAACGGACCACTTGGCAAATTCACATCAGAAGGAAAGATGAAAGGTGTTGGAGTACTTCGTTCACACGGAGGAAGATACCAGGCAATCCAGGACGGTGAAGTGCACATTGATATTGCTGTGATACTTGCACCAACTGCAGATCCATTTGGAAATGCAACCGGAGATCGTGGTAAATCTGCCTGTGGATTAATTGGATTTGCACTTGGAGATTCAGAATATGCAGATCGTGTTATTGTTGTTACTGATAATCTTGTTCCCTTCCCCTGTGTGCCATGGCAAATTCAGGGAAACAATGTTGACTATGTTGTTGAAGTTGATTCACTTGGTGATCCAACTAAAATTGTTTCGGGAACAACTGAAGTGACCAAATCACCTGATAGATTACTAATTGCAGAATATGTTGCTGATTTTATTGAAGCAACCGGAATAATGAAAGATGGATTCTCGTTACAGGCTGGTGCAGGTGGTACCAATCTGGCTTTTGTATTATTCTTAAAAGAGAAAATGAAAGCCAAAGGTTTCAAAGCAAGATTTATGCGTGGCGGCAGCACAAAATATTTAATTGAAATGCTCGAAGAAGGCTTGACAGATTACATTCTAGATGGTCAAACATTTGACCTTGAAGGTGTTAGAAGTATGAGAGAAAATGCAAATCACATAAACACATCTCCGTTCACAAGCTACAACTTTCACGGCAAAGGAAATTTTGCATCAATGGTTGATGTTGCCGTTCTCGGTGCAACTGAAGTTGACATTAATTTCAATGCAAACGTAGTAACACATTCTGATGGTTATTTGCTTCATGGAATTGGCGGCTGGCAGAACTGTCTTTATTCAAAGTGTACAATTCTTGCAATTCCTTCTTTCAGAGATCGTATTCCTGTTATTGTTGATGAGGTAACAACACTTTGCGGTCCGGGTGAACTGATAGATGTTATAATTACAGAAAGAGGAATCGCAATTAATCCTAAACGAAAAGATTTGATTAAAGCAGTTAAAAATTCCGGACTTCCAATAAAAAATATCAGACAATTAAAGAAAGAAGTTGATGAGATTTGTGGTGGAGTTCCGGCAAAACCAAAATTGAATAAAGATAAAGTCGTTGCAATAATTAAATGGGTTGATGGGACAGTTCTTGATTCGGTTTATGAGGTAATTAAATAATCTATCGTGTTGGTTTGTATTTATTTAGTCCACTTGCAAAAGTTGTAATCCAAATATTTCCATTAAGGTCCTGGACACAAGCATTAGTCAGGTTCGAACTTATGAACGAATTGTTTGTCTTGAAAATAGTTGAGATATTCTGAGCATCAAAAATTACAAATCCCTCAGAGGTCGCGAACCATTTATTATTTTCATCATCGATAATTATATCTCGAACTCTAATCTGTGGTGTTCCAATTAAATAATTATTAAATGACGTACCATCCCAATACGATATTCCACCTCTTCCAGCAGTATCGGGTAGAAAACAAAACCAGATATTTCCTAATTGATCAACACTGTTTGACGAGATTGTCTTCGATGGATATCCATAAACGGGTTGAGGTAAAGAAATAAAAGTTTCATTCAAGAATTGATAAACTCCATTTAACGTTGTTCCCAACCATAAATTATTTTGCGATTCGATATAAATTCCATTTATCCAATCTCCCCATCCTGAGGGTTCTTCGTAACGAGTCCAGGTTATTCCATCAAACTTTATCAGATTTGCTGAAGTTCCAATCCAGGCATTACCAGTAACATCAAACTCAAATGTATTAATAATTTCAGAAGTTAGCCCGGAATTATTTCTGTTGTAAACTGTCCACCCTATTCCGTCATAAATTCCAATTCCAAAATCTGTTCCGACCCAAATCCTGTTCTGAGGATCAACGGAAATGCAGTTTATTCTGTTGTCGGGTATTTGTGAATTTGTAGTATTGAAACTTGAAAAATTCGTTTCATCGTATCTTATTAGTCCTTGCTCCAAACTTCCAATCCATTTTACATTATTCTGATCAACAGTAATCGCAGTTAAAGAATTAGTTGGGATACCACTGTTAAATATCTGGTAATCAACCCAGACAGATGTATCGCGCAATGTTTCAGTATAACTATTCGATTTACTGCTTTCTACAATTACAGGTATTAACGTATCACGAAAATTCAACAACCTAAATCTTACTGCATATTTCCCTGGTAATAGATTTGAAAAATTATATGGTGTTACCTGGCTAACAAGTGAATCATCGATGCTGATTGATGCACCTACTGGCTGAGTATTTAATATTAGTTTCCCATACATTGATGGATTTGATAGTAAATCAACATTTAATTGTTTTTTTTCATTCTGACCAAGTGAAACAACGATGGAGGTATCTTTAAAATATTTTTTCTTTAGGGTAATCTGATAATCACCAGATTCTATATATGAAATGCTGTCAGGTGTTAAGCGACCAGTGTTTCTGCCGTTTGCAAAAATTGTAAATCCTTGCGGTTGAGAATTGATATAAATAAATCCTTCCGGTGCATCGGGTTCGACTGGTGAACGGGACACTTCTTTATCACATCCGGATAAATTCAACAGAATCAGGATCAATAAAACGAAATACAATATATTATTATAATATGTTTTCACTTTATTAAATCTAGTCAATTGGTTTCCACAATAAAATTATAACCAAAAGATTCAATATAGTCTTGCAAGAATCTTAGTTTAGTATAATTTCTTTTTGAATATGAGCCGAACAAACCAAATCCGCCTTGAATGTTTGTATAGTCCGCAACATCAACACTAACAGTAAGATCATCAAATGAACCACCAATCGATGAAATGTATTTTGAAACCGGTAAATCGAAGGCAGTCACACTAAATGAAACCTTCTGTAAGATAGAGTAATTATTTTTATTCGGATCACCGGCAGATATTTCCTGAAGGGCTTTTGTGATTGCGTCAAGTTGATAATTAATGGTTGGTGCTGAAATTGGGTTTGGATAAACAGGTATAATTTCACCATTATTTTCAATGTATCTTAAGGGCACTATTTTTGTTTTTTCAATTATTTCACCATTCACATTTTGCTTGTATCGAATTGTAAGTTGAGGTGAAAAATATATACCTGTATCAAATGAATTCCATAATATCTGAACATTGCTCGAAGAAATAGGTGGAATAACAACTTCACTCTCATTATCATAATCAATTCTTTTAGGTGTTATCGATGAAGATCGTAAACGTTTTCCATTTGGTAACAGAACTTCAAGTTCAATTAACTTTTCGTTCCCTATCACAATTTTTCTATTATAGTAAAAGCTAAATGGTGTCTGATACGTTGATGAATCCGTTCGGGCAATTGACGTATCCCTGAAAACGAAAACGGAATCATTATACCAAACTCGTACATCGGCACCAACTACTGATGGATCCGACGGAGGTGTAAGATAACTTTTAAAAAGAGTTGCCGTTTGCAGGGTATCGTCGTTTCTTAAGATGCATGTGAATGCAAACTTTTCCTGATAATCACCATACGGATTAAAATCTTCTTCGCAGGAAACAAAGATAAAAACTATTAAGGCTGTGGATAATAATTTAAGGTTTTTCATATTTCTATCATTAATGTTCCGGTAACTAAAAACGGAAGCATATTTACTTCTTCTCCTGTATCCCGGTTGAAGTAAAAAATGTTTTGCCTGTTATATAGGTTTATAACGCTTACCCCTAATTCCATGTTCATAATTGATAAATCAATTTTTTTCATGATACTTAAATCCATTCGATGATAAGTTGGGAGCCTGCCAAGGTTCTTGTCTCCGAGGTAAGTGTATTGTTCAAATCCACCCGGAACAATTTCATTCAGAATGCCGCTGTTGAAAAAGAACTTATCATAAAATCCAATCATCTCTGTAAACGGATATCCAGATGAATAGTTCCAGGCACCGCTTGCAATCCATCCTTTGCCGATGTTCAACTCAAGAATAAAGTTTATGGAATGTCGTGTATCGTATTTTGGATAGTAAACCCAATCCTCTCTCTGTCGGTAAGCCCAGCTTAATGTATAGGATGTAGTAACATTAAATGGATCAATGCTGTAATCAAGAAGAAATTCCCAACCGTATGATTCACCTTCACCCGCAAGTAAATCAGGATCCGAGGGAGTAAACTTCTGATCATTCACTATCGGAATGTTCTGAAGAATTTTGTAATAACCCTCCACTGAGAATAATGTTTGATCAGTGATATCAATATCAAATCCGGCAATATATTGAATTGATTTAGCAGCATTCAGGTAATCGGGAGTAATAATCCACGGTTCGAAGATCGAAATTATTTCGTCTTCATCCGAAACGGTCAATAGTTCCTGAAGATAAATACCCCAAGCAGCTTTGAATGCAATGCTTGGAATAATTCTGTAGGTAAGGCTAACACGTGGTTCAAATGTTCCGCTTCCTGATTCTGTTAATCCTGTAAGATTAATTCTGGTTCCAACATCCAGTCCAAAATTTTTCCAACGAAGAAATTTATATTTTCCATATACGCTGATGTTACCCGCAAAATCTTCAATGTTATTTTCAAGGCCAACAAAGTTAACCTGGCTAAATTTTGTATTTACAGTTTTTACTTTCAATCCCAAACCAATCTCATCTCGATTGTCATAAACGTAGTTCATATCAAAACTTATCGTAAAATCCTGTAAGGAATTACTTCTTGGTTTAAGGCTGCTGAGATTTGGTATTACTTCTCCATCAAAAGTACTTAGTGAAATTCCTAAACGGGAAAACAAAGGAATATCATAAACCTGCAGCCATTCAAATCCAATTAAATTATTTTGCCACGAAAATTCTTCTCTTAATGGATTTTCATAATCGACCTGGTCATTGGTAAAATATCCAAAGACGGAAAATTTAGCGTTGTTAAAAATATCTGAGCTGGAGTAGGTCACTTTAAATGAAAAATCGTAAAAGTCAATCGGTACAGTCTGATCATTAAAGAAATTTTTTAACACTTCGCTGTTAAAACTTTTTCTTCCGGAAATAATGAATGATCCATTTGGGATTGGACCTTCTACTAATGCTTTCGCAGTTAAAAAACTAACTCCGCCTGTAAAGCCATAACGGTTTTTATTACCATCTTTCGATACGATATTCATAACAGATGATATTCGTCCTGCGTATTCAGCAGTGTAACCGCCCTTGTAAAACTCTAAACTATTGATTACTCCCGGCTCAATGACGCTGAACAATCCTAATGAGTGAAATGGGTTGTAAATTTCTACACCGTTAAACAAAACCTGGTTCTGATCTCCGCTTCCACCACGTACATAGTATTTTGCTGTTACATCACCTGTTGTATTAACGCCAGGAATGTATTGAAGAGTACGGAAAATATCTGTCTCTACTCCTTTCGGAAGAACTTCAACCTGTCGAACTGAGATTCTATCGAGGCTAATATCGATTTGATTTTCCCTTACAACTTTTTCCCCAACTTTCTCAATCGTCTGCAGTTCAACACTTAAGGGAGTAAGTTGCACATTTAGTTCGCTAATCTCCTGGTGTTTTACAAAAACACTTAAGGTTTTAGTTCTATAACCAACATACGAAACCGTTACTTCGTATTCTTTCCCAGATGGAATTGATTTAACAAGATAGAGTCCTCTATCATTTGTTGATGCCCCGGTACCTATTTCCTTAAGGAAAACATTACAGAAGACAAGAGCCTCACCATTCGTGGAATCTGTTACAAATCCACGGAGGTCTCCAACCTGCTGGGGGAAAACCGATTCAGGGGAAAAAAGTAGAAATGCTAAAAAAACATTTGTCAGAACTGTGAGAAAAGCTACCCGCATTTACAGTAAATAATGAATAAAAATTACGGGTTCTAATATATAGTAATAGTTAAACTATTTATACACTCGAATAATCCCAAAATCAATCACTTAAACTGACCTGAGTGCATCTACAATATTCAATTTCGCAGCACGTCTTGCAGGAGCATATCCACCGATTATGCCCATGCCTATTGCAAAAGCTAGTGACAAAAAAATGATCCACGGTGACAAGCTGAAACTAAATGCCAATTCAGAGAATGACTGAAAATTTAAAGTAGATATATTAAAGAATTGTAAAAATGAAGCAAGAAATATTCCGATTAGACCTCCGCTAATTGCTATAACAAGTGACTCGATTAAAAATACAAATCTAACACTCCATCCTGTGAAACCAAGTGCGCGAAGCGTTCCAATTTCAACTGTTCTATTTGCAACTGCGGCATACATTGTGATCGCAGCACCAATCATAGCTCCGACGCTAAAAATTACTGTAATAACTAATCCTATAATTCGAATAAAAGCTGCCATAAACTCAGATTGTTCCTCAAAATACTGTTGCTCAATTTTTGGTTCAAACTGCTGAAGCCTTCTATCGAATTCAAATTGTTTTTTAAAATCTCCAAAATTAGCGACATCATCGAGCTTAAGTGTCATAGATGAAATTGTGCTGCCCCTATTGAAGGCATTAAGAAGAGCTTGTGAATCTCCCCACATTTCAGAATCAAAACCACTGCCATCAGAATCAAAAATACCTACTATCTTCCAGCTATCGCCTGCAAACTTAACTTCATCTCCAATTGCTGCACCCTTGAATCTGCCTGTCACACCTGAGCCTACAATTAATTCACGCAAACCAAAATTGAACATTTGTCCTTCAATAATTTTAACCTGTGGTCTTAACTCGAGCACTACATCCGAAACGCCTCGTACAGTTACATTGCTTACTCCGCTGCTAAGTTTTTCAAGATTAATAATTACAACTGGTTCTTTTGAAATAATCTGCTTACCATTATTATCTACAGCAATATGCGGTAAAGTTCTTATAATATCCTGAGTTTCACCATCAACAAGACTTGATATTTCACCATTAGCTGCTTTTCTTGTGACTATTACATTATCCGGTTGACCAGTCGCTTTAAGTGTTTTTTGAATTCCATAAGCCATCATTAAGACTGCAGTGAATACAAATACTACTAACGCCACACCGAAAATTGTAATGAAAGTCGTGAGCTTTCTTGAAGTAAAATTTTTTATTGTATACTTAAGAGGTATTTTCATATTGTTTTATTTTATCATTTCAAATTCAACTATCCAATAAACCTCAATCCATCAACAATGCTAGTCCTTAATGCTTTCATAATTGGAAAAACGGAGGCTGCCACACCTATTAAAATAGCAGAAGAAACTGCGAATATTAATGTGATTGGTTCTAACTCAAATACCGGGAACATGCCTTTGGGTATTGCCTGACTTACTCCTTCTACAATCGGAAAACTGAGGAATAATCCAAGTCCTGCTCCTATAGCAGAAATGAAAAGAGATTCACCTAATATTAATCCCACCATGTGCTTTGCAGAAAACCCTATTGTTTTAAATACTGCGTACTCTCTCGTTCTCTCTCTTGCAGACATAATCATAGTGTTACCAAGTACCAGCATAATGATACCGATAATTACAAATGAGATAACATTTATTGATGTTAAAATTGCACTTGAAGCGGCAACGAATCCTTGTTGAAACGCTCTTTCAGATTCCGTTTTGGTTTCTGCACGGGAGTTTTGGAATAGTGCATCAATCTGCTCTGAGATTGAAGCTGATTTATCCGGATCACTTATTTTAACTACATACCAGCCAACTTCATTTATCCTTCCTGATCCTATTTCTTTCATACGCTCATTTAAATAATCCCAATGAAAAAGCATTTGAGTTGCATCTGTAGTTTTATCTCTGGGCTTATAAATACCCCTGACTACAAATTGCCAGTCACCGGGATATATATCGCCTTCTATAGTCATCAAATCACCGATTTTCAGATTGTACTGCTTAGCAATCTCCTCCCCGATAATACAACTGTTTCTTTCTTTAAGAAACGTCTGATATTCTTCATTACTAATCAAAAACTCCGGATAGACTTCGAATATTGTTTCAGCATCAACTGCAAGCCTTGCAAAAAATTGAGTTTTGTCAATGTAAACTCCCTGAAACCAATTTGCATAAGTAACATCTTCAACGCCCGGAATATTTAAGATTTGATCTCTGTACGCTAAAGGCAAAGGGAAAATAAATGAAACAGCCTGCCGTGTGATCAATCTATTTGCAGCAGAAGCTTCCACACCCGCATTCCAGGCAGTTACAACAGTTCTTAACAATCCAAATGCAAATACTGCAATTGAAATTCCAAGGATCGTAAGGATAGTCCTCGTCTTATGCCTGAGGGAGTTTTTTATGATAAGTTTTAAAATTCTCATAACTTTTTAAACGAAATCTCCTTTTTCAAGTTGCCTTGTTATGTGTGCCTTCTCAGCTGCGTGAGGATCGTGAGTTACCATTACAATTGTTTTCTTAAATTCTTTATTGAGTCTATCCATAAGTGTTAAAATCTCTTCGGCCGAGGTTCTATCGAGATCTCCAGTCGGTTCATCCGCCACAATTATCATCGGATCGGTTACTATTGCTCGTGCAATCGCTACCCTCTGTTCCTGTCCACCGGAAAGCTGTTTCGGATAATGCTGAATACGATCACCGAGTCCAACAACTCCTAGTGCAAATTCCACACGTTTTTTTCTTTCCGCTTTTGAGAGATTTGTTAACAGCAAAGGAAGTTCAACATTATCAAATGCAGTAAGAACCGGAATCAGATTATAGAATTGGAATATGAAACCAACATTATCGGATCTCCATTTCGCCAATGCCGATTCGCCGAAGTTGGAAATTTCTTTATCAGCAATTACAACTTTTCCTTCCGTGGGTTTATCTATTCCACCTATAAGATTTAGTAATGTTGTTTTGCCTGAACCAGATGGTCCCATTAACGCAATGAATTCGCCTTCAGGGATTTCCATATTAATATGGCTTAGGACCGGAATTTCTATTTCATCCCGCTGATATGATTTTGAAATATTATTTAACTGAATTAAGGCTGACATTAAAACTCCAAATATTTTTCTTTACTGAACTTTAACCTGAATACCGTCTTTAATTTTTTCATTCAGATTATTAATAATCTTTTCCCCATCCTCTAAACCTGAAGTGATCTCAACATAATTCCCAAATAATCTTCCGGTTGTAATTTCTTTTTGAACAGCTTTATCGTCAACAACGATATAAACTATTTTTTTACCATCCAAATTTTCAACTGCTGAAAGTGGAGCAGTTAATACAGGCTCCTGATTTTCATCTTCTATATTTTGTTTTGAGAGAAACGAAACCTTTGCACTCATTTCAGGAAGAACACTACTATCATAATTTTTAAATGCAACCTTAACAAGAACAGTTGCTTTTGACCTATCAGCAGTTGGAACAACTTTAAAAACATAACCCTGGTATGTTTTACCCGGGTTTGCATCTAATACAATTTCACAATCCTGACCCGGTTCAATCTTTTCAATGTTTGATTCAGAAACATCCGTTTCAACCATTAAAGAATTCATATCTGCAATGGTAACAACGGCGGCACGTGAAGTTGTGCTTGCACCAAACGGTGCTACAATTTCACCAACCTCAGCATTTTTTGTTAGCACAGTTCCATCAAATGGAGCCCTGATAATCATATTCTCTAAGGCAACTTCGGCAGCCCTTATTCGTGCTGCAGCAATATCAACATTTGCAAGCAATGATTTGTATGCAGTTTCTGCCTTATCAAGTGATTGCTGAGAAGAAAGCCCACGTGAGAAAAGTTCTTTCTCCCTGTTATAATTATTCTCAACTTCCTTTAGTTGGGCGTTGTATAACTGAAGACTTGATTTTGCCTCATCAAATTGCGCAACGATATCCCTATCATCAAGTCTTGCTATAATCTGACCCTTCTTCACCTTATCACCTTCAACCACACCGAGATAAACTAAGATACCGGTTCCTTTGGAACTAACGGAAGCTTCTCTTTGGGCTACCACATATCCGCTTGCTGTTAACACCGCGCTTGATCTGCCTGGAGTTTGTTTGATTACTGTAGTCAGCTTTACTTCAAGCGCTTTGTTTGAAAAGGAGCTTATTGCAAAGTATCCTACTGCAACAACTATAATTGCAATTATTGCATAAATAAAATACTTAGAATTGCTTTTAGCTTTGTTATTTTCTGAACGATCGATTCTTAATGAAGAAAGATCTGCGTTTTTTGAATCCATATCAATAATTTGAAATTTGTCGGGAAAACTTAAATAAGTGTGTTACTAAAACAAAAAGTGAAGAAGTGATTTAGATAACACTCTTTTAATAACATCTCAAAGTGGTTAAAAGTTCTGTTTATTCTTCTAAAGTAGAAAGATTTCCGGGATCTAAACCAAGTGCCTTAGCTTTTAGCACTCTACGCATAATTTTACCACTCCTGGTTTTAGGAAGCGAATCAACAATTTCAATATGCTCAGGCTTTGCGATAGGTCCGACTTCGTGACCAACGTGTTGTCTCAATTCTTCAATTAGCTTATCGCTTTTCTGATAGCCGGTCCTTAATATTACATAAGTATGGATAGCATTTCCTTTTACTTCATGTGGTAAACCAATTGCCGCCGCCTCTGCAACTGCCTGATGACTTACGAGTGCACTTTCAATTTCGGCGGTACCTAATCTGTAACCAGAAACTTTTATGACATCATCCACTCTTCCAATTACCCAGTAATATCCATCTTCATCTCTTCTGGCTGAATCACCTGTCATGTACATTCCGGGAAAGCGACTCCAATATTGTTGAACATATCTATCCGGGTCATTCCATATCGTTCTGAGCATCGAAGGCCACGGAGTTTTAATTACAAGATAACCTTCATCGTTATCTTTAACGGGTTTTCCTTCTTCATCAACAATGTCCATCTTCAATCCGGGAAATGGTTTTGTTCCTGAACCGGGTTTAAGGGGAGTGCAAGGCATCGGAGTAATCATAAACATTCCAGTTTCTGTTTGCCACCAGGTATCCATAATAGGACAGCGTTCACCTCCAATTACTTTGTGATACCATCTCCATGCTTCCGGATTTATTGGTTCGCCAACACTTCCCAACAATCTTAAAGAAGTAAGATTGTGGCGTTTAACCCATGCATCACCAAATCTCATAAACCCTCTTATTGCCGTGGGTGCTGTATAAAGTATATTTATTCCATATTTTTCAATCATTCCCCACCATCTGCTTGGATAAGGATAAGTCGGCGCTCCTTCGTACATAAATGAAGTTGCACCATTCAGCAATGGACCATAAACAATGTAACTATGTCCTGTAACCCAGCCCGGATCAGCAGCACACCAAAATCTATCTTCTTCGTGAATATCAAAAACATATTTTAACGAAGTGTAAGTACCAACCATGTAACCACCATGTGTGTGCATAATTGCTTTTGGCTTTCCAGTTGTTCCTGATGTATAAAGCAGATAGAGTGGATCTTCCGCATCCATTATTTCAATTTCACAAGAGTTACTTGCAATGGGCAAGGACATCAAATCGTGATACCACATATCCCTTCCGAATTCCATATTTACTTGATGACCAGTTCTTTTGACAACCAAAACACTCTCGACTGTAGCCGCGCGCTGAAGTGCTTCATCAGCAATTTTTTTTAATTCAACAATTTTTCCTTTTTGATAAGCACCATCGGCAACGATTAAAACTTTTGATTGGCTATCTTCTAATCTTTCGTGTAGTGCTTCAACAGAAAATCCACCATAAACAACTGAATGAATAGCACCGATACGTGCGCAGGCAAGCATTGCGGTTACAATCTCAGGAATTCTTCCCATATAAATTGTAACTCTGTCTCCCTTTTTAACTCCAAGACTTCTCAAAACATTTGCAAACCGGCAGGTTTCTCGTCTTAAAGCAAAATAAGATAAAGATCTGAAATCACCATTCTCACCTTCCCAAATCAACGCAACTTTATTTCTTCTAAAAGTTTCGCAATGAACATCAAGACAGTTGTAAGCAATATTAGTTTTTCCATTTGTGAACCATTTGTAAAAAGGTTTTTTTGAATCGTCAAGAACTTTATCCCACTTTTGAAACCAATGAAGATTTTTTGCTTCACTTTCCCAGAATCCTAAATAATCCTTTTCAGCAGAATCATAAAGCTGCTGACATTTTGCATTAGCACTATTAATAATTTCTTCAGAAGGGTAATAAACATCGCCGGATAGTTTCTTTTCTGACATAGAATTATCTCCACTAGTTAGTTTTTCGGAGGTGTAATTATCAAAGATTTGCTTGTGAAATTATGATAAGATTGATTTAGAATCAACCATAAATAGCAATTATAATCTTAATTATTATTCGTTTTCGATTTATTTCTCGTATCGTAGAAGTTTCTCTTTCTCTTCATTGGATGTCACCCAATCTTTAAGTACCCTAATTTTTTCCGAATCCATTTCAGCATCAGGATGTGTAATCAAGTATTTTGGTATCGGCATGTCACCTTCCTCTACCATTTCAATTATATGCTCTAACTTCTTTTCTTTTTTCTTATCATCATATTTATCCCACTCAGAAAAGTTAACTCGTTTTCTTCCGTTTTGAACATCCGATACAACCAGGAATGATATCGGTGCAACATAAGAATACCATGGCCAATCTGTTTCATTAGAATGACAATCGTAACAGGAAGTCTCCAAAATTGATAATACATTTATCGGTGCATCTATTTCCTGAGTTACAGGAGGGTTGCTTCTATCCAAAGGGATGAATTGAATACCAATAAGAATCACACCGACTGCTATTAATATTTTTTTAAACATAAAATTTCCTTACAATAGTTAAGGGATCAACAACTATAATTTGAATTCAATTTAGCGAAAAATCCTGAGACAAGCCTGCCTACCGGCGGACAGATTCAGGATGATAATTAAATTTTTGGGCCAGCAGAAGCTATTTCTTTTTCAGTTTCTGCTTCGTATTCCTTAAAATTATTTACAAACATATTTGCTAGTTTCTTTGCCATTTCATCGTAAGCATTTTTATCATTCCACGTATTTCTTGGATTCAATACTTCAGATGGAACTCCCTCACAAGATTTTGGAATTTGTAAATTGAAAATCGGATCCGTTTCATATTCAACATTATCAAGTTTCCCTTCAAGGGCAGCATTTAACATTGCACGTGTGTACTGGATTTTCATTCTAGTACCAACACCATAAGGTCCACCCGTCCAGCCGGTATTAACAAGCCAGCACTTAGCTTTATGCTTTTTAATTTTGTCACCTAGTAGTTTTGCATAAACTGTTGGATGCCAAACCATAAATGGTGCGCCAAAACAAGTGCTGAAAGTTGCTTTCGGTTCTGTAACTCCTTTTTCTGTTCCCGCCACTTTTGCTGTATAACCAGAAATGAAATGATACATTGCTTGTTCAGTTGTAAGTTTTGAAATAGGAGGAAGTACTCCAAACGCATCAGCAGTAAGCATAACAATATTTTCAGGATGACCTGCTTTGCCCTCTTCTACTATATTGTTAATATGGGTAAGAGGATAAGCAGCCCGCGTGTTTTCTGTAAACGTGTCATCATTTAAATCAATTCTTCTCGACTGTGCGTCTATCTGAACATTTTCCAGAATAGTTCCGAATTTTCTTGTTGTTTCATAAATATCTGGTTCAGCTTCTTCAGAGAGTCGAATAACTTTTGCGTAACATCCACCTTCATAATTAAATACACCATCTTCGCTCCACCCGTGTTCATCATCACCAATTAGTTTTCTAGTTGGATCTGCAGACAAAGTTGTTTTACCAGTTCCGGATAATCCAAAAAACAATGCAACATCTCCTTTGTTACCAACATTAGCTGAGCAATGCATCGACATTACATTTTTTATCGGCATTAAGTAGTTAAGAATTGTGAAAATAGATTTTTTTATCTCACCGGCATAACTTGTTCCCCCAATCAGCACTATCTTTTTTCCAAAATTAATAAGAACAAACGCTTCTGAATTCGTTCCATCGTTCTGCGGATAGGCATTGATATTGGGCATTTGAATTACGGTAAACTGCGGGTCATGTTTCTCTAACTCGGCTGTATCAGAATATCTTCTGAACATATTTCTTGCAAATAGATTGTGCCATGCTGTTTCAGTAATTACACGAATAGGAAGTCTGTATTTCTCATCTGCACAAACAAAACAATCTTCAACATAGAGATCCTTACCCTGAATGTAAGCCATCATTTTGGCGAAAAGTCTGTTATATTGTTCTTCAGTCATTGACCTGTTAACTTTTCCCCACCAAACATTTTTTTCGCTTGATTCTTCCTTAACTAAGAATTTATCGTTTGGACTTCTTCCAGTATGATTGCCTGTTCGGACAACGATCGGTCCTTGATGTGCTAGCAAACCTTCTCTTCTTCTAACAACCTGCTCATATAGCGCAGGTGTACCGTAATTATAAAATACTTCACGAATATTTCTTATACCCTGCGACTCGAGTTCTTTTATAACTTTATCTTTAAGTATCATTTTAGCTCCTTGGTTTTTTCTTCTTTAAGTAATAATTTTTCAACTGAATGTCAATTGTAGATCATCAAATAATATTAGCAAAATCATATTCAATATCTTCTTCACAGTAAAAAGGCTCGCCATAATTTTTTCTGATCTGGAAACCGTAAAATTTTGCCCGTGCTTCTACATAATCAAGAAATCCAGGTTTGCTAATAAATGTATCCGCTTTCTTTAAAGATGGATTATGGAATTGACTTTTAAATGCTTTAACAGCTTTCATCTTAGTATTGAAATGATCTGAAATATCCACAATGAATGAAGGTTCAAAAACATAGGTCTGCATATAGTAAAATATTTTTTTTGGTCTGAAAGCAGCCTGAGATTTACCAGAATGAATCGATTTGAATTTATCAAGCCCACTACTAAAGACAGCTCGTTTAACAAGGATACTTGCATCAATATGATCAGGATGGCGGTCATTGAAATAAGGAGCAAAAACAATTGTTGGTTTATACTTCCTGATTGAGGAAACTACTTCCTTTAGATTGTCCAACGAAATGGTTATCCCGCCATCTTTGATACCAAGGTTCTCACGAACTTTTAGTTTTAATATTTTTGTGGCAGTAGCCGTTTCTTTTGCTCTTGTAAGTACATTCCCTCGCGTACTCAATTCAGCTTTGGTAAAATCAACAACACCAACCTTCAATCCATTCGATGTGAATCTGGCAAGGGTTCCTCCCATTGAGAGTTCTGCATCATCAGGATGAGCAGCAAAAACTAATACATCCAATTTCATAAACGGAAATTTCTTTCTAATAAATTAAGATAGTTGAATCCAAATATACTTTTAGAACACGGACGCTCAAAGAAAATAATAGATTAAAATCCCTAAAAACTGGTGAAAATAATATTTAGTCAGAACTTTTTATGCTAACAAAAAATATTTGTTTTTTATTAACTAATGTTTAATTTCCATGCATCTATTTTTGAACTAACCATTTTATCATTGAGGAGCTATAATGAAAACCTTTCTTACTGCATTTCTTATACTAATTTTTTGTTTATCATTCACTAATGCTCAGACTGGTTACCACTGGGTATTGAAACAATCAGGTAGCAGTCTTGGTGGACCAATTGATTACAATTCGAATGATCCGAGTATTGTTTATTATGGCTCAAATTCAATAATTTACAAAAGCATAGATGTGGGAGAAACTTTCTCAATTACAGGAACGTCTGTTCCGGGAGCATCTGAAATTAAATGTATAATTTTAGATGATGCTAACCCCGGTACTTTTTTGGTTGCAATTGAATCTTCACCAAATGATAAAATATATAAAACTACAAACGATGGAACTAACTGGACATTGACACTGGATGAGGGTAACATGTCATACTTCGGAATTCCAATGACACAGGATCCTTCGCATCCGAATGATATTTATACAATGACTAATACAAATTTTAAAAAATCAACTGATTTTGGAGATACCTGGACGACTATCTCAAGTAACTTTGGTCCGGCGAGTGCACCCTGCGACATCGAAGTATTTCCGGATACAAGTATAATATTAATTGGGGATAATGGAACTGGTATATTTAAGAGTACTGATTATGGTTTAACCTGGTCTCAAAAATATTTTACTAGTGGTGAAATACCAACAGTCTCAGTTGATTTTACTCATCCAGGAGTTGCTTGGGCAACCAAATGGAGCGGTGGCGGTGGTTTATTAAAGTCAACTGATTATGGAGAAACCTGGAATTTGCAACTTGGATTTACTGGGATTAATATGTGGGGTGTTAATGTACAACCAACAGATGGAAATGTGGTTATCGTAAACAGTTATTCAACTGCACCAGGGAGTTGGAGATCAGTAAATGGTGGAGCAACCTGGACTCCAATTTCGATTCCTTCATCGGGTTATCAAGTAGTTACTGTTGATTCAATGACACAATTTGCAGCCCAGGGAAATGGTTTTTACAAACTCGATGCCCCATGGTTCGTTCCTGTTGAACTTACTTCATTTAGCGCACAGTTGATTAGCAAAAATGTTTTATTGAATTGGTCGACTGCAACAGAATTAAATAACCTGGGCTTCGAAGTTGAACACAGCTTTGACAACGAAAACTTTGAACAGATTGGATTCGTGCCCGGCTTTGGAACTACGACTGAAATGAAATCTTATTCATTTACAATTTCTAATGCATCCGCAGGTATTAATTATTTTAGAATAAAACAAATCGATTTTGACGGCACGGAAACAATTTACAATTCAGTTGAGATTAATGGACCGGTACCGGATAAATTTGTCTTGAACCAAAATCATCCGAACCCATTCAATCCATCAACTACAATTTCATTTTCATTACCCGCTGATGCGAATGTTAGAATAAAATTATTCAATATGCTGGGACAGGAAATTGCAGTTATTGCAGATGGTGAATTTACCTTGGGAAATCATAATATAGATTTCGTGGCGGGTAATTTATCC
>Ga0210074_1000348_pt1 | contig 17150 bp, 11 predicted proteins | sample China_Galinas_Co_FD_184860 | JGI IMG/M metagenome (GOLD analysis project Ga0210074, IMG submission 184860) | Wetland microbial communities from San Francisco Bay, California, USA, that impact long-term carbon sequestration -... | ecosystem: Environmental > Aquatic > Marine > Wetlands ... | reverse complement strand
GATGCTGGCAGGTGCAATAATGCCGATACTCCTAAGCGTTGAAAACCTGCACAAGGCCTTTAAGGTCAGTGCCAACCGCCCGGGCGCGCCGAAGCTGCGGTTAAAAGCCGTAGACGGCGTATCTTTTCAAATTGAGGCCGGCGAAACTCTCGGCTTGGTCGGTGAGTCGGGTTGCGGCAAATCGACCGTCGGCAAGCTGTTGTTGCGTCTGATAGAACCTGACGATGGCATCATCCGCTTTGCAGGCAAATCTGTGACCGGTATGCCGAAACGGGAATTGACCCCGCTCCGACGCGATATGCAGATGATTTTCCAGGACCCGTTCTCTTCACTTAATCCGCGTATGCGGGTCGGCGAAATCATCGGTGAGCCGCTGGTTGTACATAACATGGTCAAGGGGCAGGATACCCGCGCCCAGGTCCTTGCCCTGATGGATAAAGTCGGGCTTTCTCCGGAACATTACGATCGCTATCCCCACGAATTTTCCGGCGGCCAGCGTCAGCGTATCGGCATAGCCCGGACCCTGGCAGTGCAGCCGCGCCTGGTGGTCGCCGACGAGCCGGTATCGGCGCTCGATCTCTCGATCCAGGCCCAGATCGTCAATCTCCTCAAGGACCTGCAGGAGGAATTCGGCCTGACATACCTCTTCATCTCGCATGACCTTGGAGTCATCGAGCATGTCTGCGACCGGGTCGCGGTCATGTACCTGGGGCGAATCGTTGAAATCGCCTCTGCGGAAGACTTATATCATCGACCCCGGCACCCGTATACTGAGGCTCTTCTGAACGCAGTGCCGGTCCCGGACCCCGACCGGCATCGACAGAAGCAGGTCCTGAGCGGCGAGATTCCCTCGCCGATTGATCCGCCTACAGGCTGCCACTTCCACCCACGCTGCCCTTATGCGAAAGATATCTGCCGACAAGAGTATCCGGCTTTCTCCGAACAAGTCCCCGGACACGGGGCGGCCTGCCATTTCAGCGCGGAGGTCGGTCGTTTTCGCACAACTGTCAACCAGACTCCCAATGAGGGTTGATTCCAGGAACAATCTAAGGCCATAGAATGGAGAAATTACATGCCGAGTTTTGATGTTGTTTTCAAGGTGGATCTACAGGAAGTGGACAATGCCATCAACCAGGCACGCAAGGAGATCAACCAGCGCTTCGATTTCAAAGGCACTCACAATGAAATTGATTTGGAGAACGATTGTATCGTCATCCTCGCTGCAGACGATTACAAGCTGACGGCGGTCGTCGACATCCTGCGCGGGAAACTGGCGCGCCGCGAAGTCTCTCCCAGCTGTCTTGATTTTGGCAAGAAAGAACCGGCTTCGCAAGGTGCAGTACGCCAGCGCGTCAATATCCTCCAGGGAATCGACAAGGAGAAGGGCAAGCAGATTTCCAAAGCGATCAAGGAGAGTAAGCTCAAGGTCCAGGCCCAGATCATGGAGGACCAGCTGCGGGTCAGCGGCAAGAAGATCGACGACCTGCAGGAAGTTATCCAGCTGCTCAAGGGCAAGGATTTCGGGATCGACCTGCAGTTCATCAATATGCGTAGTTAAATGTTGCTTGTCATGAAGAGATTCCCCGCTCTAATCATGACTTTTCTGTTGCTCCTGCTGACGGCTTGTCCGGATCGCAGGTCTGCAACTGAAGCACCCACTCCATGCACGGACCCGTGGTATCAAAACGTCGAGACGACTGTCCCTTCCGGTGATGGCATGGGGCACGGCCCGGACATCGGCTCAGAGGAATGGAAGTCCGTTATAGAGTTCAAGCTCGGAGTTCGCGGCAACCCCGATGTCCCGACCCGAAACAGTCGGGAGTGGTGTCATTTTATCGATGATTTGTTATGGGGCCAATAAAATGTTCAGGAAAGTGGCCGGAGGGTCAACTTCCGACCTCCATGATGAGCAGAGACAAGTTCGGTCACTTCGCACAGAATGCCTTGACCGCATCAACTACTTTCGGAATATCGGACGCATTAAAATCTTGATGCGTCACCAGCCGCAACTGGCCGTATCCCCCGGCCAGAATTCCCCTCTCCTTGAGGTAGGCGACAAGATTTACCTGCCGCTCAGGATCCATGGCGACGAAGACCATGTTGGTCTCAACGGCGTCCATATCAACGCCCAGTCCGTCGATTTCTGACAACCCAGCAGCCAGTTCACCGGCGTTCCGATGATCTTCAACGAGACGCATCACGTTGTTTTCGAGGGCATGGATCCCCGCCGCGGCGAGAACCCCGGCCTGCCGCATGCCGCCACCGGCCATCTTGCGCCAGCGGTGTGCTCGCGTGATAAATTTTTGAGAACCGACCAGCACTGAGCCGACCGGAGCGCCCAGACCCTTGGACAGGCAAATTGACACCGAATCATAGTGCTGCGTGATTTGTGACAGGGGAACCTGCTGACTGACAGCGGCGTTGAACAACCGCGCTCCGTCGAGATGCAACTTCAGGCCATGCCTTTTCGCAAAAGCCGAAGCATCTGCCTGGTAACCCAAAGTCAAGACCCTCCCCCCCCTGGTGTTTTCCAGACACAACAGTCGAGTGGTGGCAAAATGATCATCGATCGGTTTGATCGTCGCAGCGACCTTTTCCAGGTCGAGAGACCCGTTCTCCTCGAAATCGATCGGTTGTGGCTGCACTCCCCCGAAAACCGCCGCACCACCCGCTTCGTAGCGGTAACAATGTGCCTGCTGTCCGGCGATGTATTCGTCTCCACGCTCACAGTGCGACAGAATCGCCAGGAGATTTCCCTGGGTACCGCTTGGCACAAACAGGGCGGCTTCCTTACCCGCCAATTCCGCGACCAGCTCCTGCAGCCGGTTGACCGTCGGGTCCTCTCCATAGACATCATCTCCGAGTTCTGCTTCAAACATAGCCCGGCGCATGGTCTCTGTGGGCCTGGTTACTGTATCACTGCGCAGATCAATGATGTTCATGTTGGTCACCTCTCCTAATAGGGCAGATTGACATGTCATAACATAACACCAGAAAGGCTACATGGCCATAAAGCTTTAGAGCTACGGGACCCTCCCGTCGTAGCTTCCATGGTTGACACTTACGTGACAAAAATGGCACAATTCCGCGTCTCGTCAACCCATGTTTATTCAAGGGAACTATGGGCCCGATCATTACCGTCAAGGAAAACTGCCGTAAATGTTACGCCTGTGTCCGCAACTGTCCGGTCAAGGCGATCCGGGTACACCGCAATTACGCCGAGGTCATCAGCGACCGATGTATCGGCTGCGGAAACTGCGTCAAGAGCTGCTCACAGAAAGCCAAGGTGATCTCTGACCATGTCGGTGAGTGCCGACGCCTGCTCGCTGCCGAGAACCCGCCGATTGCAATTCTCGGCTGTTCGCACCCTGCCTTTTTCAATGACATCCGTTCAGGCCAACTGGTAACCGGCCTGCGGCGGCTCGGTTTTGCAGAAGTCCACGAAGGCGCTGTCGGTGTTGACCTCCTGCGCGAAAGCTACCTGAAGAACCTGGACCGGAACAAGCCTTACCCCCTGATTACGACCCACTGTCCGACAATCGTCGACCTGATCGAACGCCATTATCCACAATTATTGAAAAACCTGATCGGTCTCGTTTCGCCGATGGTGGCAATCGGCCGTTTTATCAAGAGCCGTGCCCGGAAGGGCACCATGCTTGTCTATATCAGCTCCTGCATAGCCGGCAAGTTCGAGATAACCGCAGATCAGACCGAGGGTGCGATAGACTGTGTCATCTCCTACCGGGAACTCAGCCAGATGTTCAAGGATCGCAGCCTTGACCTCAAGCGCCTCGGAGAAACCGCTTTCGACGGCGTGGAACCCCAGCGCGGCAGGCTTTTCGCAATCTCCGGGGGGCCATTCAAATCTTTTGACATCGCCAGCGAAATTACTAACCAGGACTACGTGGAAACGGAGGGCGAAGAAAACGCCCTGGAAGTCATCAAAGACCTCGCTGCCGGCCGAATTTCGCCCAAAGTGGCAGATATCCGCTTCTGCAATGGTGGCTGCATCGGCGGTCCGGGCAAGAACAACCGCCTGACCACATTCTCTAAACGCAACCTGATCATTGACCAGCACCTCAACCAGAACCTTTATTATCGAACCAAATCCACCTACATTGCAGATATACCATTGCCTGATTTCAACAGGACCTTCTCCAACAAGCATGAACGTCCCAAGACTCCCAGCAGCGAACGCTTGCGCCAGATTCTTCAGGCGACCGACAAATATGAAACCAAGGACGAGCTGAACTGCGGCGCCTGCGGCTATACGACCTGTCGTGAACACGCTGTCGCCGTCTACCGGGAACTGGCGGAGGGTGACATGTGCCTCCCCTACTCGTTGAAGCGTCTGGAAGAGGACCACATCAAGCTTACCCAGAAATATGAGTTGGCCCAACACGCCCTGAAACAGGAATTCGGTGCAACGGCAATAGTCGGACGCGATCCCCGCACCCGGGAGGTCATCAAACTGATTCACCAGGTCGGCCCGACACCGACAACGGTACTGATCCGCGGCGAGAGCGGGACCGGCAAGGAGCTTACGGCCCGGGCCATCCACGCACAGAGCCAGAGAGCGGACAAACCCCTGGTCTCGGTAAACTGCACGACCCTGACGGACAGTCTTCTGGAAAGTGAACTTTTCGGTCACAAGAAAGGCTCTTTTACCGGCGCAATCAATGACAAACGCGGCCTCTTTGAGGCAGCTGACGGAGGCACGATTTTCCTTGATGAAGTTGGCGATATCACACCGAAACTGCAGGCTGAACTACTGCGCGTCCTGGACAGCGGTGAAATCAGGCCGGTTGGTGGCAACGCTTCGACCAAGGTTGACGTTCGCCTGATTGCAGCAACCAACCGCAACCTTGAGCAGGGGGTTGCCGAAGGATGGTTCAGGGAGGACCTTTTCTACCGCCTGAACGTCTTTACCATCACCATGCCACCGCTGAGGAACCGTCTTGAATCACTCGATGAACTACTTGAGGCATTCATCGCCAAAGCGAGCACACGGGTCAACAAGAACCTGGTCGGGATTGAAGAACGGGCAATCCATGCCATGCGCCAGTATCATTGGCCAGGCAATATCCGCGAACTGCAGAACATCATCGAACGCGCCGCGGTCCTGACCCGCGATGAGATCATCAGACTTGAGAACTTGCCGGTTATTTTCGGCGAACTGGTTTTGCAAGCCTCGGATGACAAAAGCGTCGACACACTACGTACCCAACGCCAGAAACATGTCAACCAGGTTGAACGAAACCTGATGACCCGCTACCTTCGTGAAGCTCAAGGTAATGTTTCAGCGGCAGCACGAATGGCCGGGATTCCCCGCCGCACCTTCTATCGCATGCTTGATCGCAATGGTCTTAACGGCGCCGACTTCAAGTCCTGACATAAAAATGAGACGGTTCTAAGACAATAATTGTCATATATCGACAAAAAATTGCGCCACTCATGACACAGCGAAATCGCCCGTTCTTATGGTGTTTTCCCAGTACCTCTAGATGACCTGCGCCACCATTGGCACACTTTGATCAGTTCAGCAATATTAAAACAACCCGCCTAAAGCCCCGATAAAACGGCAGTTCACAGGAAATATGGTGTAAACCAAGAAGCTGGCACGATGATTGCTGATAATGACGACTAACTGTCTAGGGACAATAGATTCCATCCTAAGGATTCCTGTTCCCTTGTTTGCGCCGCCACGGAACCTCTCTCCTCCTGGCGGCGTTTTTTTATCAGACCACTCAAGGCTTGAGACAATTGGTCGATTTTTCGGTCGCCAAATAAGCTGACGTCCGCTATCATGTCAATGGCAGTCAATCTTCCCTTATTCTGATCATCTCCATGCCACGTACACAGAGATCCAAAATAGGTATTACGACCCTTGAAGATATCAGTGCACTGATTCTCCAGTCACATGATCTCGACGAGACTCTGCGCAATATCGTAACACTTGTTGCACGCCGCATGCGCTCGGATGTCTGCTCGATCTATTTGCTGGATGCAGACAACGTAACCCTGCGCCTGCAGGCTTCCAAAGGTCTTTCCCGCAAGGCCGTTGGTAAAGTCACGCTGCGAATCGGTGAGGGCCTCACCGGTATGGCGGCCCAGAAACGCCACGCGATCGCCATAGAAGAGCCACAGGAACATCCAAGCTACCGATATTTCAAGGAAACCGGCGAGGAACGCTTCCACTCTTTTCTGGGCATCCCGCTATTTGATCGCAGCAATCCGCTCGGAGTCATCGTCCTCCAGACCAAAGAGCCACGCCAATTCAATAAGGAAGAGATCAGCGCCCTGTCGACGATTGCCTTCCAGGTCTCGTCAATTGTCGTCAACGCACGCCTGCTCGACTCGATTCGTCAGCATCAGGAGGAGAGTGTGCGTGTCGGTGCAGCCCTGGCAAAAGCCCGGCAAACGGCTACGGACACTGAGAGTGTTACAGATGACGCATCAAGCAACGTTCTTTTAGGCAGGATAGCGTACCCCGGGGTTGCCATAGGCCCGGCGGCCATTCTCGAGGAAAGACTCGGTTTTGCCGACATCCTGCACGAAGAAGAGGTAGATATTCAGGCCGAGCTGAAAAATCTTGAAAGTGCTCTGGAAAAAACCAGCATTCAGACTATCTTCCTCGAGAAACGCGTCGCCGAGCGCCTGAGCGAAAGCGATGCGGCAATCTTCCATACCCATCTCATGATTCTGGAAGATCGCAGCTTCATCAAAAAGCTGCAGCAGGAAATCAATGACGGACACAGCGCCGCATACGCCCTGGAGAAAACCGTCGCCGAGTACATCGAAGTCTTCGCCAAGATGGACGACCCATATCTTCGGGAACGTGCTATCGACATGGAAGACATCGGCCGGCGGATTCTGGCCAACCTGGTCGGCGATGGCTCAGACCAAAACCTGCACCTGAGGCACCCCAGTGTGTTGGTCGCCAGGAGGATTCTGCCCTCTGACATGGCCTCACTCGATAACGATCAGATCCTCGGCATCATTACCGAGGACAGTGAGACGAACTCACATGCCGTAATCATGGCCAAAGCGATGGGCATCCCGGCAATCGTCGGCGCCCGCGGAGCACTAAGACAGATCGCACCGGAAGATAATCTGATCATAGACGGCAACTCGGGACAGATTTATATCAAACCACTGGAGGCGATCAGGGAAGAGTATCAAAGACTCCTTGCGGACCAGACACGTGAACTAAGCCGGCTTGATCAGTACCGAGACCAACCTGCCGAGACTTCAGATGGTCAACGGATTGTCTTGCGCGCCAACATCGGCCTGATCAGTGATGTCGCTATTGCGAAACGTTTTGGTGCCGAAGGCGTAGGCCTCTATCGAACCGAATTCCCCTACATGGCTCGGGGTGATTTTCCGGATCGCAATGATCAGTACGAGCTGTACAGCAAAGTAGTCAAGCAATTCGATGGGCAACCCATCACTATTCGGACCCTCGACATCGGAGGCGACAAAGGTCTCCCCTACTTCAGACCGCCGAAGGAAGACAACCCGTTTATGGGCTGGCGTTCCGTACGGGTCTCCCTGGACAACCGAGACATATTCCGCACCCAGATAGAGGCAATTCTCATGGCCGGCTGCCACGGCCCTGTCAAACTGCTCTTCCCCATGATCTCGAGCCTTGACGAAACCAGAGCCTGCCTGGAAGTCGTCAGTGAAGCAAGGGCCAATCTCAAAGCAGAGGGACTGGAGTGCCCGGACAAAATTCCTGTCGGAGTCATGATCGAAGTGCCTGCAGCGGTCAGACTGGTACCACAGCTAGCCAACGAGGTTGACTTCTTCGCCCTGGGGACCAACGACCTGATCCAGTACCTGCTTGCCGCTGACCGCAACAACCCTCTGGTCAGAAAATATTACGATCCGCTGCACCCGGCAGTCCTTCAGGTCCTCCATGAAGTCACCAGCATCGCGCTGTCGCGTGGCAAGGGCGTGAGTCTCTGTGGTGAGATGGCAACCGACCCCTTGACCATGTTGCTTTTGCTCGGCATGGGTCTGAGAGAGTTCTCCATGCCGGCACCCTTTATCCCGCGTATCAAGGCCTTCCTGAAAGGCGTGTCACTGGAAATGGCCTGTCGACGCTACAAGGAAATTCACTCCATGGACAGCAGCACGCAGATTCGCCAGCATCTGGCTGAGATTTTGGAGGATGTTGAGTTGGGGTATTGAGGGGAAACTTTCGAGTTTTAAGGGCAACAGAGTGTTAATCTGTTGCCCTTGTTGTGCTAACTCTTGAAACTCTCTACTATTTCAAATCCCGAATCTTCTCCAGACTCTCCTGCAAGACAGCCATCTTCTCTTCGGCATCCTTGAGCTTGCATCGATCTTTTTCAAGTACGTGTGCCGGGGCGTTGGCAACGAATTTCTCATTGGACAATTTCTTGGCAAAGAGATCGATATCTTTCTGGACCTTGGCGATTTCTTTCTGCAGTCGCTTGTCCTCCTCGGCGACATCCACAAGACCCGCCAGCGGCAGGGAGATTTCCACATCACCGGCAACCTGGGTGGCAGATTGCTCCGGCGGAACAAGGCCCTGGCCGATAGTCAGTTCGCCAACCTTACCAAGTACGCGGATGGCTGCGCTGCCTTCTTCGAGAATTTCCAGTGAACGGCCGGATTTACAGTTAAGCATGGCTGTCACCTGCCTGCCGGGCGGCACATCCATCTCACCACGAATGTTCCGGATTGCCCGGATCACTTCCATAACCAGTTCCATCCTCTCGGCACCGGCAACATCTGTCGGCAAACCGGCGCCATCGGGAAATTCAGCCTGCATGATCGTGACGCAGGGGCGTTTTCCAGGCAGAACCTGCCAGATTTCTTCGGTGATGAATGGCATGAACGGGTGCAGCAGACGCAGCAATTGCTCGAGCACGCAGAAAAGTACGCTCTGCACCCTTCTCCTGGCTTGCAGATCATCACCATAGAGGTCGTCCTTGGCCATCTCGATATACCAGTCACAGAAGTTGTGCCAGGTAAAGGCATAGAGAGTACTGGCGGCCTCGTTGAATTTGTAATCGTCGAGAGCCTGGCCGGTTTGACGGATGGTTTCTTCCAGACGGGTCAGAATCCAGCGATCGGCGTCGGATAAGTCAAGCCCGTTCAGGTCGAGCCCTGATGGGTCGAAATCTTCTAGATTCATCAGGGCAAAACGGCTGGCATTCCAGAGTTTATTGCAGAAATTCCGATAGCCGGCGATTCTTTCGGTGGAGAGCTTGATGTCACGCCCCATGGCTGCAAAGGAGGTCAGGGTGAAGCGGAAGGCATCGGCACCGTACTCATCAATGACGTGTAGCGGGTCGATCACGTTGCCCTTGCTCTTGCTCATCTTCTGTCCCTGGGCATCACGCACCAGGGCATGGATATAGACATCCTTGAAGGGCACGTCCTGCATAAACCTGAGACCCATCATCATCATGCGTGCCACCCAGAAAAACAGGATGTCAAAACCGGTGACCAGGCAGGACGTCGGGTAAAACTTCGATAACGTGTCTGTCTGTCCAGGCCAGCCCATGGTCGAAAAGGGCCAGAGCGCCGAGGAGAACCAGGTGTCGAGGACATCCGTATCCTGACGGATGGATGAACTGCCACAGTGCGTACAAACCGTGGCATCTTCACGGCTGACGGTCAGTTTATCGCAATCCTCACAATACCAGACCGGAATCCGGTGCCCCCACCAGATCTGGCGGCTGATACACCAGTCCTGCAGGTTGAACATCCAATCGAAATAGGTCTTTTCCCACTGCTGTGGAACAATCCGGGTGTCACCTTGTTGAACAGCCCTGATTGCCTCCTCAGCGAGGGGGCCGACCTTGACATACCACTGCAGGGAGAGATATGGCTCGATCACGGTCTTGCAGCGATAGCACTCGCCGACAGCGTTTTCGTAGTTGTCAATCTTCTCCAGCAGGCCCTGATTCTCCAGGTCGGCAACAACGTTGGCGCGGGCCTCGTAGCGCTCCTGACCCTGGTAAGGGCCGCCATTTTCGTTGACGATACCTGACTCATCGAAGATATTGATCTCCTCGAGATCGTGGCGTCTCCCCAGTTCGAAATCATTGAAATCATGAGCCGGGGTAATTTTTACTGCTCCGCTGCCGAAGTCTTTGTCCACGTATTCATCGGCAACGATCGGGATTTCACGATTGATCAGCGGCAGGAGTACCTTTTTACCGATCAGGTCCTGATAACGCTCATCATCAGGATGAACGGCAACCGCCGTATCGCCAAGCATCGTCTCCGGACGCGTGGTTGCCACGACCATAAAACGATCGGCACCGGTCACCGGATAACGCAGGTGCCACAAGTGGCCCTTCTTGTCCTCGTGTTCAACCTCCAGGTCTGACAAAGCGGTATGACAGCGCGGGCACCAGTTGATCAGACGATTGGCACGGTAGATCAGGTTGTCTTCGTAGAGTCTGACAAAAACTTCCCTGACGGCCCTGGAGAGTCCTTCGTCCATGGTGAAACGTTCACGCTCCCAGTCACAGGACGCACCGAGACGTTTGAGCTGTTCGATGATCTGTCCACCGGATTCTTCTCGCCACTGCCAGACCCTTTCAATAAATGGCTCACGACCGATGGCGTGTCGGTCAGTGCCCTCATTGTCCAATTGTTTTTCAACCACGTTCTGGGTTGCAATGCCGGCATGGTCGGTGCCCGGCATCCAGAGTACTTCGCAGCCGCACATGCGCTTCCAGCGACAAAGGATATCCTGCAGGGTATTGTTCAGGGCATGACCCATGTGCAAGACGCCGGTAACATTAGGAGGCGGAATTACGATCGAGTAATGCGGCTTTGCCGAATTTTCATCAGCGCGGAAATATCCGCTTTTCTCCCACTCCCGGTACCATTTTCGCTCTACTTCATGCGGTTCATAACCCTTGTTCAACTTCTGTTCCATCAGTGTTGCATCCTTCCAGTGTAGCGTTACGAAATAATCCGACAAAAGGAAATGGGGATTTTTGCAATCCCCATTTTACACGTCAACTATTGAGCCCAACCTGTTATCAGGCAGCTGCGTCCTTGATCTTGCGGATCTCTTCACGAATCAGGTGCTCTGCCAGGTCAGGGACAACCTCCCAGGCAACCTTCTCGAGTATCGTTCCGGCCAGCTTTTCAACAACCTTGGTCACGACCTTTTCAATGACCTGTTCGATCTCTTCTTCGCTCAAGGAAGAAGCCTTTTCTTCCACGTCGCCAAGAGTCGTCGCAACTGCGGCCGGTTTGAATTCCTCATCTCCAGCCGGAGCTTCTTCAGCCGGAGCCGTTTCGAATGCTGGCGCTGCAAAATCAGGGGCAACTTCTGTGACCGGCTCCGCAAAAGATTCAGCTTCCTGAGCCTCTGGCTCAGCTGCAGTGACAGGCGGTTCCTCGACGAAAACCTTTTCTTCAGCGGTAAAGATCTCCTCTTCGGCAGCAGACATCGGATCAGCCGGATCGGTGGAGATGTCTTCCTCAGGGACGGCGTCACGAGACCATGCCGCAAGCGTCTGCTCCTGCGGAAGGGGTTCGAGGTCTTCCGCTTCGAGGATGTCATCTTCATCGAGCGGCATGATTTCTTCCTCGGTCATGTCGAAGTCATCCAGCTCGGCTTTTTCCGCCTGTGCAGTCGGCTCTTCGATCGCAGGCGTAACCAACTCCGGTTCTGCAACGACGTCACTCCAGTCATCGGCTGCTGTGCTCGGCTCAGGAGCAAGAGCCGGCGGCTCTTCTGCAAAGGAGGGATCACCGAACGAATCCTCAGTCACTTCTGCGGCTTCCGGCTCAGGAGCATAAGTCGGCGTCTCTTCTGCAAAGGAGAGATCACCGAACGAATCCTCAGTCACTTCTGCGACTTCCGGCTCAGCAGAGACCGGTTGATCAAAATCGGCCAGGGGGGGAGCTTCCGGAGCAGGTTCCGGTGCGGTCACCGGCTCTGGCTGAGAAGCCGGGGATGGGGCAGCGCTGAGTAGTTCTGAAACTTTATCGATCAGATTCTGTGATTCAAAGGGTTTCTCAATCCAGGCGTTCGCCCGACAATCCCTGGCTTTCTCTTCATCAAATGGCTCAAACGAGCCGGCCAGAAGCAGTACCGGGGTATCCTGGAGAGCAGGGTCCTGCCTAATGGCGCTGGTCAATTCATAGCCATTCTTACCCGGCATATACACGTCTGCCATAACCAGGTCGGGCTTGATCTCCTGAGCCTTGGCCAGAGCGGCATCACCGTTGTCAGTGATGGTTAGATCAAAATCCTCATGTGCAAAGGTGATCTGGATGACTTTCTGAATCGTTATACTGTCGTCAGCCAACAGCAGTTTCTTGCTCATGCCAATCTCCTTATTCCTTCAGCCCGCATTGCGTAATGTTCAGATGAATTATCTTGCAAATAGCCGTAAAGGCGCTAAAAAACTATCATATTGCCTTCTCAGGTGTCAAGCTTACATGCAGAGACAGACCATAAAGTCGTAAGGCTTTAAAGCTGTAAGGAGAGAATAGTTGTCCCTTTCCGGTTTGGCAAGCCTGAACCGATACCGCTAAGCTCAAATCGCTTTCCACGGCTGCGGGAAAAAGAGCTTTTGGTAGAGGTTCATGGCATAGCGATCGGTCATACCCGCAAGGAAGTCAGCGACAGCAATTTCCACGACCTCTCCATTGGGATTATCACCCCCGTGAAGAGACAAGCCCTCGGGGTTGGCAACAAAATACGCAAACAACTCCCTGAGCACCCGACTGGCCTTGCGAAACTCATCTTCAACGGCATGAGCCCGGTAGACATTGGCATGTAACCAGTCCCGTAATTCAGTCACTTTTTCAGCAACGGGAGCAGAAAGTTGTACAGCTTTACAGCCGCAAGCGATGGTTGTCTCAATCAGATCGGTGATCATGGTATTCAATCGTTGGGAATTTTTTGTCCCGAGGGCCGCCCGCAAATGCCGAGGCACAGCATCAGCGCTGACCAGCCCGCCACGGATTGCATCATCGAGATCGTGATTGACATAGGCGATCACGTCAGACAGTCGGACCAGCTGCCCCTCAAGCGTTGTCGGGAGATCGGACCGGGGGCGACCCAGCAGAGCCCCCCGTCCCTTGGAATGACGCAGGATCCCGTCCCGGACTTCCCAGGAAAGGTTCAACCCGGCTCCGTTTTTCTCCAGAAGTTCGACCACTCTCAAGCTCTGGTTCACGTGGTGGAACCCATTCGGCAGAAGCTCGGCCAGGACACGTTCTCCCGCATGGCCAAACGGAGTATGTCCAAGATCATGGCCCAGGGCAATCGCCTCCGTGAGGTCTTCATTGAGTCGCAGCGCCCGGGCCATGGTTCTGGCAACCTGGCTTACTTCGAGAGTGTGGGTCAAGCGGGTACGATAGTGGTCACCCTCGGGGGAGAGGAAAACCTGGGTCTTGTATTTCAGTCGACGGAACGCCTTGCTATGCAGAATCCGGTCCCGGTCAACCTGGAAAATCGTCCTCACCGGACAGGCTGTTTCAGCAATCAATCGACCTTTGGATGCCAAACTGTGACATGCATGGTCGCAAAGCGTGTTTTTTTCAGCGGATTCAATAACCTCTCTTATAACCATTATCAGCTCCGAAAGAAACGGATATAAAATTTGAAGAACAACTGCCAAGGCTGTAAAAGTTTAACAATTATCTTGACAACAAGTAATAGCTAAAGAACAGTTAATAACATGGTTAATATAAAATTTGGACTTGATTATACATAAAAATCCTGTATGACTATAGTTGGCTTTATTAAAATTCCAAAAAAACATCACATTTGCTAACAACCGGAGGAGAACATGACAACAATTCTTGAAATGGCTGCTGATATCGTTGCAGCACATGCATCAACAACGAATATGACGAAAGAGGAACTCGTTTCTGAATTGAATGAAGTCTATAACGCTCTTGACAAACTTGAAAAAGGGGATGCCTGCAGTGACAGCGTTGAAGAAGAGAGTGGGCCAGCGGTCTCGCGCAAAAAAGCTTTCGGTAAAGATAATATATACTGCATGATATGCGGTAAGGGGTTCAAAACCCTGTCGCGCCATCTGAAAACATCCCACCAGATGACGGCGTCGGAGTACCGCAAGCAGTTCGATATCCCGCGATCACAGTCCCTTGCCGCCAAAAATTATTCTGACAAACGTCGCCAGATGGCGATCGATCGAGGTCTCGGCGAGAAACTCGCCAAGGCCCGGGCTGCCCGCGGCAAAGGGAAGAAAAAATAACCCCGTCATAATCTATCGAGCAAAGGCATGAAGAGCTGCACGGAACAAACCGTGCAGCTCTTCATGCTTTGGTACATCCAGCCACCAGAGCACAATTCAGCGCAACATGAAGCTTAGCACCTTAAGCGAGTTGCCGTCGGCATCACGGATTCCGATTTGCCAGGCTCAGAGCCAGTCCACCAGGAGTTCTTTGGCCGACCTGGTCCTCCAGTTCGGTGACTGCACCGGCCGTTCCTCCCGTGACATCAACTCCTCACCGTAGTACCAGAGATGAGGAACAACGGTCTCACCTTGCGTACCGACAGCCTGGGTGAAACAGAACCATGTTCCGTTCCATCTCGGCAATACCGCAACACGGTCTATCGGTGTCCCGATCTACAACAGCGGCCGACACCACGGCATCAGCGACCTATGCTGCGAAGGTATTTTGGTCATCAACGACATACCGAAGACACACAATGACAACAGATTGCGCAACACAAAATTTTCTCCTTTGCTCAAATCGCCGAACACGTTAAATTGGAGAAAATTTAAATGGAGGGCACAGATATAATATCTTTAACACAATCAACCCGTAAAGAAACAAACTGCTCATGAAAAGCATCCTTGTCGCAGACGATCGCGCCGAATTGCTCGCGACCCTCGAACCGATCCTGAAACACTGGGGCTATCGCGTCCTGTCGACACGCAGCGCTGAACAGGTTGCCACGTTCCTCGAAGAAAGCAAACCCTGCATGCTGATCATCGGCGAGGAGATGCTGGCTGATCCGCACCTTGCCCCCGACAAAAAGGTCCTGGCAAACGTTGAAAATGGCGTCCTGCCCTGCGTTGCACTCAGGCAGGATGTTGTTGGAGGGGTCGCCGTTACTCCGGACGAGACATTGGATGTCCCGCTGGAACTGTTCGGACTTTTCTCATTTATACAGCGCAAGGTGGAAAAACACCCGCGCCAGAATCTCCGACTCCAGGTGAGACTTCCCGGCATGTACAGTATTGAAGAAGATGACTTCATCCTGGCTGACGTATTGAGCCTCAGTATGCACGGCCTCTTTTTTAAAACTGCCACAAGGGTCAAGAAATGCGACCGCTTAACCGTTGTCTTCCCCCTGTTTGGGCAATGCACGGAAGTCGAAGTCCAATCAACCGTTCTGTACTCGATCGAACCCGGAGCGGACAACAATTATTTCCAGGGTTTTGGAGTCGGCTTCGACGAGATTCCCGCAGAGTGCAGCGAACAATTGCAGAAATTTATCAAGGACCGTTTCCTCAAAGAGGTGTCCTCCCGCCAGGATGGAGTTGGTGCTTTTACCCGGGAGCACCTCAAGCATTGACGACACGTCACAAACCGAGCAAGCTCTCAAAGCTCTCTCCGGCGACCTCTCCGGGAACCTGGAAATAATCAGCTAAAGTTGCAGCAATGTCAGCAAATGACTGACGGTCTCCCAAGGCCCGCCCTCTCTCCATGGCTTTTGACCAGAGCAATCCAGGAACGTACTCGCGCGTGTGATCACTGCCCGGGGTAGTCGGGTCGCAGCCATGATCGGCGCAGATCACCAGCAAGTCTTCGGTTCGCATAGATTTGAATAGCTGCGGCAACCAGGCATCAAACTCTTGCAACGCGCGACCGAAACCGAGAGCGTCTTGTCGATGGCCATAAATCATATCGAAATCGATCAGGTTCGCCATCAGCAACCCTCGGTCCAGGTCCGCAAGCGCGGTGATGATCTTTGCCATGCCGTCATCATTATCAACTGTTGCGACACTGCGATCGATTCCACGCCCCGCGAACAGGTCGTTGATCTTACCTACTCCCGAGACCATATAGCCACTTGCAGCCAGACATTCAAGAAGAGTCGTTCGCGGTGGAGGGGCGGGGAAATCCTTGCGGCCCGGTGTACGTCGGAACCCCTCCAGGGAGTCCCCTTTGAAAGGCCGCGCAATCACCCGGGCGATATCATATTCGTCGGTCAAAGCCTTGGCGGCACGACATAATTTGTACAATTTTTCGAGCGGCAGGACATCTTCATGTGCCGCGACCTGGAATACGGAGTCGACACTCGTGTAAAGAATCGGTCGTCCGGTCCTGACATGTTCCGCACCAAACTCTTTGAGAACCGAAATGCCTCCGGCGGGGACATTGCCCAGGGGTTGTGCTCCGGAAATTTCGGCAAACCTCTCGACCAGTTCGCAAGGGAAGCCTTGCGGATAGGTTGCAAACGGTTTGTCTACCACGACACCGGCCAGCTCCCAGTGGCCGACAATACTGTCTTTGCCTGAGGATCTTTCGGCGAGACGTCCATATGCCCCTGATGGGGTGCTTACAGGGGGGACCCCGGCAATCTCGGCAAGGCATCCAAGACCGAGCTGCTGCATGTTGGGCAAATTCAGACCGTCGCAGGCAGCCGCAACGTGAGGCAGGGTGGCCGCATCTTCATCGCCATAAGCCCATGCATCAGGGAGAGCTTCCAGGCCAACACCATCGAGCACGATCCAGATTACACGCCCGCTTGGCGGCGTCATATCGGGCCTGCACTGTTCCGCCACTGTTGCATGATTGTCACACCAGCACTGGTCCCGATACGCCCTGCACCGGCCGCCAACATCGCCTCGCAGGTCGGCCAGTCGCGGATGCCACCGGCCGCTTTGACCCCGATCCTGCCGGCAGCCGCCCTGGAAAGCAGACGGACATCTTCCAGGGTCGCACCCTCGGGAGCAAAGCCTGTTGAGGTCTTGACATAATCGGCGCCGCCAGCAACGACTATTTCGGTCAGCTTTCGTTTGACCGCTGCTTCAAAAAGGCAGCATTCTATAATCACCTTGACCAGGGCGCTATCGCTGGCGGCAACTATCTTACGGATCTCGTCACATACCGCCGCATAATCATAGATGCGCACTGCGCCGAGATGGATAACC
>Ga0210074_1000346_pt1 | contig 17250 bp, 14 predicted proteins | sample China_Galinas_Co_FD_184860 | JGI IMG/M metagenome (GOLD analysis project Ga0210074, IMG submission 184860) | Wetland microbial communities from San Francisco Bay, California, USA, that impact long-term carbon sequestration -... | ecosystem: Environmental > Aquatic > Marine > Wetlands ... | reverse complement strand
GTCACCGCACACGTTCAGCGTGGTGCGGCTCATGTCCAGGATACGGTCCACGCCAAGGATGATCGCGATGCCCTCGGGCGGCACGCCCACGGTGGCCATCACCAGCATCATCAGCGGCAGCGAGCCACCCGGCACGCCGGCTGCGCCGATCGCCGTCAGGACCGCCAGGATCACCACGATGATCTGGCTGGTGAACGACAGGTCCACGCCAAAAACCTGCGCCAGGAACAACACGGTTACGCCTTCGAAAAGCGCCGTGCCATTCATGTTCATGGTGGCCCCGAGCGGCAATACGAAACCGGCGATTTTTGGCTGCACGTCGAGCTGCTTCTCCGCCGTCGCGATCGAGGTTGGCAGGGTCGCCATGCTCGAACTGGTGGAGAAGCCGGTAATGATGGGCGCCGCGATCGAACGCCAGAAGGCCACCGGGTTCATCTTGCCGAAAAACCTGACCAGGCTGGATATGCCGATCGTCGCGTGCAGGAGCAGCCCGACCAGCACCACCACCACGTACATCCCCAGCTGGGCCAGGATCGACCAGCCAAAGCGCGAGGTGATAACGAAAATCAGGCCAAACACGCCGTATGGCGCAAGCTTCATGGCCCAGTTGATGATGGCGATGATCGCATCGCCGATTCCCTCGAGCACGTTGATGACCGGTTGCGCGCGCTCCCGGGGTATGATGGTCAGCGCCGCGCCGAAGATCAGCGCGAAAAAGATCAACCCCAGCATGTCCATGTTGGCGGCTGCGGCGACGGGGTTTCTTGGCACGATATTGACAAAGGTATTGATGCCAAAATCAGTCGCGGTAGCGGGTATTCCCTGCCCACCGCCGGAGAATTTCTCCATCAGTTCGTTGCGTGTCTGCTCCGGCAGGCCGCTGCCGGGCTTGATCGTGTTGACCAGCGTCAGGCCGATGGTGGCCGCGATCAGCGTGGACAGGGCGAAGTAGCCAAAGGTGCGGCCGCCCAGCCTTCCCAGGGTCTTCATGTCGCCGATGCCAGCCACGCCCAGCGCGATCGACGTGAAGACGATCGGCACCACGGTCATGAACAGCATGCGCAAAAATATCTGGCCAACCGGGAACATGATGTTGTCGGAAACGAAGACCAGCCATGGCTGATCAGCGAAAAAGGCGTTGCACAAACCGCCAATAAAGCCGCCGAGGACCAGGCCAAGGCCGATTTTCGTGTGAAGTTTCATCGCGTGAGTATAGATGAACGGTTGGCGGAATTCAGTAGCGGCAGTCCCGGCTGCGGGACACCGCGCCCCGGCCTCATTGGCCGGATCGTGCCACGGCGGCAAAACCCGGCTTCGGCCAGTCAGCGAGACGCCTTCATTCATACCGGTAAAAACCGGATTCGCGTTTTATAGAACCGGTCTTTACCGATATAATCGGTTCTTCAACCCAGGCACCAGGAAATCCGGATGAGTGAGACAGCGACCGAACGTGAAGTCATGGAATACGATGTCATCATCGTGGGCGCAGGACCGGCGGGCCTGGCCTGCGCCATCCGCCTGAAGCAACTCAAACAGGACCTGGCGGTCGCCGTGATCGAGAAGGGCGCCGAAGTCGGTGCGCACATTCTTTCCGGCGCGGTGATCGAACCCGGCCCGCTGGACGAACTGCTGCCCGGCTGGCGGGACAATCCGCCACCCATATGTATTCCGGTGGAACACGACGAGATCGCCTACCTGACGGCCAGCGCGAGACGCAGGATGCCGACCCCGCCGCAACAGCGCAACCATGGCAATTACATCGTCTCGCTGGGCGCCCTGTGCGCCTGGCTGGCGCCCCAGGCCGAGGCGCTCGGTGTCGACATATTTCCCGGGTACGCCGCAGCCGGAATCCGCTACTCAGACGACGGCGCCGTGGGTGGCGTCATCATCGGCGACATGGGCGTGGACCGCGACGGCAAGCCCAAGGAAACCTATGTGGAGGGTATCGAGATACACGCCCCGCTGACGGTGCTGGCGGAAGGTTGCCGCGGACACCTGAGCAAGCAGCTGATCAAGCGTTTCGAGCTGGACGCGGATTCGGACCCGCAGGCCTACGGTATCGGCATCAAGGAGCTGTGGCAGGTCGCACCCGGAAAATGCAAACCGGGCCTGGTCCAGCACACGATCGGCTGGCCGCTGGACACGCACATCTATGGCGGCAGCTTCATCTACCACCTGGACAAGGACCGGGTCGCGGTCGGATTCGTCTGCGGGCTGGATTACAGCGACCCGGAGTTCTCGCCATTCGAAGCCTTTCAGCAATTCAAGCACCACCCCAGCGTCAAACCGCTTTTCGAGGGCGGGGAGATCCTCTCGGGCGGGGCGCGCGCGATCGTCGAGGGCGGCGCCCAGTCCCTGCCAAAGATCGAAATGCCAGGCGCCCTGTTGATCGGCGATGCGGCGGGTCTTCTGAATCTGCCCAAGATCAAGGGCACACACCAGGCGGTCAGGTCTGGCATGCTGGCGGCCGTCCATATCGCCGGGAAAGGCAGCGCCGATGGGTTCGACAAAACCCTGCGGGATTCGCCGGTCATGCAGGAATTGCACAAGGTGCGCAATATCCGTCCCGGTTTCAACAAGGGCCTGTGGCGCGGTTTGATCACTGCAGCAGTCGAAACCGTCACCGCCGGCAAGCTGCCGCGGACGCTGCACAACCACCCGGACTGGTCTTCACTAACCAAAGTAAAAGACTTCGAAGCGGTCGACCGTCACTGGGTGAAACGCGACCTGCCGCCGCGCGACCGGCTAGCCTCGGTCTATTTTGCGGCGACCGATCACGACGAAAACCAGCCCGTGCACCTTAAAATTCTCGAACCGGACATCTGCACCACGCGTTGCGGCGAAGAATATGACCACCCCTGCACCCGTTTTTGTCCGGCGAACGTCTACGAAATGGTGGAAGACGGGGACAGCACCGGCGGCAAGCGCCTGCAGATCAATGCCGCCAATTGCGTGCACTGCAAGACCTGCGACATCAAGGACCCGTACCAGATCATCAACTGGGTCACGCCGGAGGGCGGCAGTGGCCCCAATTACCAGAATCTCTGAGCATAGCTGACAAACAAGGAATTACCATGAAAATACTGGTTGGCATAAAACGTGTCGTCGACTACAACGTCCGCATCCGCGTCAGGCCTGACGGCAGCGGCGTGGATACCGACGGCGTCAAGATGAGCATCAACCCGTTCGATGAAATCGCGCTGGAAGAGGCATTGAGAATCCGCGAGGCAGGCCTTGCCGAAGAAGTCATCGTCGTCAGCCTCGGCGGAGATGAATGCCAGCAACAACTGCGCACCGGCCTGGCCATGGGCGCCGACCGGGCCATCCAGGTCAAAAGCGACGGCAACCAGCAACCGCTGACCGTTGCGCGGGCATTTCTGAAACTGGTTGAAAAAGAGCAACCGGGCCTGGTCCTGCTCGGCAAACAGGCGATTGACGATGACAACTCGCAAACCGCACAGATGCTGGCGGCGCTGTGGAAACGTCCGCAGGCCACGTTTGCCTCGAAGGTCAAGCTCGAGGGCGATACCGCGAAGGTCGTGCGCGAGGTCGATGCGGGTCTCGAAAGCGTCGAGATCGATCTGCCGGCGGTCATTTCCGTGGATTTGCGTCTCAACGAACCTCGCTTCGTCAAGCTGCCGGACATCATGAAGGCCAAACGCAAACCGCTGGATGTCATCGGTCTGGATGAACTCGGCGTGAGCGCCGAGAACGACCTGCAGGTTTCACATTTCACGCCGCCAGCGGCGCGCAGCAAGGGCATCATGGTCGAGGATGCCGCGCAACTGGTCGCCGAACTCAAGCAACGCGGACTGGTATGAGGGAATTATCATGAGCAAGACATTGATCATCGCAGAACACGACGGACAGGCCCTCAACCCGAGCACCTCGAAGTGCGCCAGTTGCGCCGCGGCGCTGGGTCATGACTTCGACATCGTTGTCCTGGGCGCCGCGATCGGGGATATTGCCGCCGAGGCCGCCTCGATTGAAGGCGCGGGCAGCGTCATTGCCATAGACGCCGAGCACCTGGCCCACCCGGTGGCCGTCAACCATGCCGCGGAGGTAGTGGCGATGGCGGACGACTACAGCCATATCCTGGGCCCGTCCACGACCTACGGCAGGGACCTGGTGCCGCATATCGCGGCGCTGCTTGGGGTCAACCAGGTCAGCGACATTTCAGCCGTTGAAGACGCCTACCATTACAAACGCCCGATCTATGCCGGCAACGCCATCGTCGATGTGCACGCACCCGAGGACGTCGTGATGGTCGCGACCGTCAGGGTCGCCTCGTGGAAAGCCGCGGGCGATGGCGGCAGCGCAACGGTTGAGAACCGTGCCGCCAGTGCATCGGCAAGCCCCGACACGCGTTATATCAAGCTCGAATCCGGTGGCGGTGAACGCCCCGACCTGCAGACCGCGTCCCGCGTCGTGTCCGGCGGGCGGGCGCTGGGCAGCAAGGAAAACTTCGACATGATCTACGAGCTCGCGGACCTGATCGGCGCGGGCGCCGGCGCGTCACGCGCCGCGGTCGACGCCGGTTATTGCCCCAACGACATGCAGGTCGGCCAGACCGGCAAGATCATCGCACCGGATCTGTACATCGCATTCGGCATCTCGGGTGCGATCCAGCACATCACCGGCATCAAGGACGCCGGCACCATCGTTGCGGTCAACAAGGATGCGGAGGCGCCGATATTCGAGGTGGCGGACATCGGCCTGGCCGCCGACCTGTTCACGGTGATCCCGGAGATGAAAAAACTGCTGGGATGAACACACGGTTGCAAACAGGCCGGGATACAACGTGACCGACCCCCTCTGGTCACCCACGCCGCGGCGTGCGCAACAAGCCAATATCAATCGCTTCATGCAGTTGATCAGGCAGGAGCGCAATCCCGGCGTCGTGGACTACCGGAGCCTGTACCGCTTTTCGATCGATTCGCCGAAGGCGTTCTGGCGCGCGGTCTGGGAGTTTGGCGGTGTCGTCGGAACCGCCGGCCATCGCACGGTCGAGCACCCCGAACGCATGCCGGGTGCGATTTGGTTTCCGGATGCCAGACTCAACTTCGCCGAGAACCTGTTGCGCTACCGGGATGACCGGACCGCACTGGTATTCAAATCGGAAACCGGCCTGCAAAGCACGCTGACCTACCACGATCTATACCGGCAGGCCGCAGGCATCGCCGCTGCCTTGCGCGACGCCGGCGTCGGCCGCGGCGACCGGGTTGCAGGTTATCTGCCCAACCTGCCGGAAACCATCATCGCGATGCTGGCGACGACCAGCATCGGCGCCATCTGGTCATCCTGCTCACCCGATTTTGGCGTCAACGGCGTGGTCGACCGTCTTGGCCAGATCGAACCGAAAGTGCTGTTCTGCGCCGCAGCCTACACCTACAACGGCAAGCAGCATGACTGCCTGTCGAAAGTCCGCGAGATCCAGGACCAGATAGAAAGCATCGACAGGGTCGTGGTGATACCCTACGTTGACCCGGCGCCCGACCTTTCCGGCCTGGACAACGCCGCATTGTGGGACGCGTTCCGCGATCGGCAGGCCACCGAAATCGATTTCGAACGCCTGCCGTTCGACCACCCGGTCTACATCCTCTATTCATCGGGCACCACCGGTGTGCCCAAGTGCATCACCCATGGCGCCGGCGGAACCTTGCTGCAGATACTGAAGGAACACCTGCTGCACGTTGACCTCAAACGCGACGACCGGCTTTTTTATTACACGACCTGTGGCTGGATGATGTGGAACTGGCTGGTCAACGGCCTGGCGGTCGGCGCCACGCTGGTGCTGTATGAAGGTTCGCCTTTCCACCCTGGCCCGGCCGCCATGTTCGACCTGATCGACGACGAGCAAATCAACGTCTTCGGCACCAGCGCCAAGACCATTTCCGCCTGGCAGAAGGCGGGCTTGAAACCCCGCGAAACACACTCGCTGGCGACGCTGAAGACGATCCTGTCAACCGGGTCGCCGCTGGCGCCGGAGAGCTTCGACTACGTCTATGCGGAAATCAAGTCGAACCTGTGCCTGTCATCCATTTCCGGCGGCACGGATATCGTTTCCTGCTTCGCCGGCGGTTGCCCCGTGCTGCCTGTCTATCGCGGCGAAATCCAGTGCCTGGGCCTCGGCATGGCCGTCAGAATTTATCGCGACGACGGCACGGTCGCGGACATCGACGAGACCGGCGAACTGTGCTGCGCGCAGAGCTTCCCTTCCATGCCGGTGTATTTCTGGGGCGACGCCGACGGCAGCAAGTATCGCGCAGCCTATTTCGAACGCTACCCGGGCGTATGGGCGCACGGTGATTTCGCCAAGATCACGGCGCATGGCGGCATGGTCATTTACGGACGCTCGGACGCGACGCTGAACCCGGGCGGCGTGCGTATCGGCACGGCCGAGATTTACCGCCAGGTCGAAAGGCTCGACGAGGTGCTGGAAAGTATCTGCATCGGCCAGGACTGGGACGACGACGTGCGCGTGGTCCTGTTCGTACGCCTGCGCGAAGGTTTGAGCCTGGACGAGGACCTGCAAGCCCGGATCCGCCAGGTCATCCGTGAAAACGCCACGCCCCGGCACGTGCCGGCGCGCATCGTCCAGGTCGGCGATATCCCGCGCACGATCAGCGGCAAGATCGTCGAACTCGCGGTCAGGAACGTCGTCCACAACCGCCCGGTCAAGAACGTCGATGCGCTCGCCAACCCGCAGGCACTGGAATTATTCAAAGACCTGCCGGAGCTGCAAACCTAGGTCACTCAATCATTGCGGGACCGTCACCGTGCCGTTCCAGATGTTGTTCGTCCGTGTGGACGCCGACTGTGTGCGGTACTTCTTTTCCGGACACGCCGTGAACCCATCCCTGGGGTCTCTTACTCGACTTCCTGTCTCGTAAGGTCCTGAAAAGAAGTACCGCACACACCCGGCTCCGTGCCAAATCGCACAACACTGGATTCTGAAAGCTTGCACGATGTGTTCGGAGCTGGGGTGGGTGACTAATTCCAGGACCGTTCTTGTGAACTCAACGTTCCTAAATCAAAGCACCGCATACACCCGGCGCTGTGCCAAATCAAAGTACATTGGTTTCTGGCAGATTTGCACGACGTATCCGGAGCTGGGGTGGGTAGTGTTCACCGGGACCGTCCGAGGCAGGAAGCCGAGGCACGAGCGACACAGGACGTGCTTGGCCGCTCTTGCGCATCCCTGCGCCCGCGGCATACCGTTCATCCTGAACATAAGCGTGTCCCGGGGAACACTACCCACCCCGGCTTTCCACCCGGCTCGTCGGTCACAAAAATTAATAGGATACGCTTTACAGCACGCTGTCCAGTTCGGCGATCAGGTCGTCGACATCTTCGACGCCAACCGACAAGCGCACCAATGAGTCCGTGATGCCAATTTTCGCGCGCTTTTCGGGCGGCACCGAGGCGTGGGTCATGATGGCCGGGTGATTGATCAGGCTTTCCACGCCGCCGAGGCTTTCGGCGAGTGAAAACAGCCGGCAGCCTTCCAGCATCTTTTTGGCCGCGGGCAAGCCGCCTTTCAGGTCGATACTGATGATGCCGCCGCCCATGCCGGCCATCTGTGACATCGCCAGCGCGTGCTGCGGATGTGATTCCAGGCCGGGGTAAATCGTGCGGCTGACTTTCGGGTGCCGTTGCAGCCAGCGTGCGATCTGCAGGGCGTTCTGGCAATGCGCTTTCATCCTCAGTACGAGGGTTTTCAGCCCGCGCATGGCCAGGAAGCTGTCGAACGGCCCCTGGATACCGCCGACCGAGTTCTGCAAGTACCACAGTTTCTGCGCCAGTTCCGCGTTATCGCCGACCACCGCAATACCGCCGACCATGTCCGAGTGCCCATTCAGGTACTTTGTGGCGGAATGCACGACGATGTCCGCCCCCAGTTCCAACGGTCTCTGCAGCACCGGCGAGGCAAAGGTGTTATCGACCACCAGCAGCGCGCCGTGAGCGTGCGCGATGTCGGCGACCGCGGCGATATCGACGACTTTGAGCATCGGGTTGGTCGGGGTCTCCAGCCAGACCATGCGGGTCTCGGGACGCATGGCCGCTTTGAGCGTATTGTTGTCCTCCATAGCGACGAAACTGAATTTCAGCCCCGCTGAACGACCGCGTACGTTGTTGAACAACCTGAAACTGCCGCCGTAAAGATCATCGATGGCGACCACGTGGTCGCCGGAATCGAGTAACTCCAGCACCGTTGCCGTCGCCGCCATGCCCGATGCGAACGCGTAGCCGCGGCTGCCGCTTTCGAGGTCCGCCATGCACTGTTCATATGCGCTGCGTGTCGGGTTATGGCTGCGCGAGTACTCCCACCCCTGGTGGTCACCCGGGCTTTTCTGAACGTAGGTCGAGGTCGCGAATATGGGCGTCATGATGGCGCCGGTGGATGGGTCGGGGGATTGACCGGCGTGGATGGCGCGCGTGGCGAGCCGATGTTTTGGCGGTTGTTTCATTGCGTGTTCCAGGATTCGTCTGTCGGGATCAGTAATCAGCTTTTCGCCGCAGGTAATTGAGCAAATCGACGCGGGTAATCAAACCCAGGAAACGCGCCCCGTCCTTGACGATGGCAACGTAATCCTTGTTGAAAATGGGCATCAATTCATCGATCGGGTCGTCGACATTGACCACGGCAAGGTCGGTGACCATGGCGGTTTTCACCGCCTGGTTGAAACTGGCGGTCGATTGCGCCACCGCCAGCAGGATATCCGATTCATCGATGAAGCCGACGATGTTGCGGTTCTTAATGACCGGCAACTGCGAGACGTCGTACAGTTTCATGCGGCTGTAGGCATTGGCCAGCGGCTCATCCGGACCCACGGTAATCGTGTCGTGGGTCTCGAATGGCCTGGCGATCAAATCCCGCAGATCGCCATGCTGCGTCGCCTGGATAAAACCCTGGTCGCGCATCCAGAAATCGTTGTACATCTTCGACAGGTAGCGATTGCCGGTGTCACAGGCAAAGCTCAATACCGTCTTGTGCGTGGTCTGCTCCCGGCAGTAGCGCAACGCGGCGGCCACCAGCGTGCCCGTTGAAGAGCCGCCAAGTATGCCCTCCCTGCTCAGCAGTTCCCGGCCGGTCAGCATGCTTTCGGCGTCACTGATGGAATAGGCCTTAGCAACGCGGGTGAAATCACTGATGCCGGGCAGAAAATCCTCACCGATTCCCTCGACCAGCCAGCTGCTGGATTTTTCGGACAGCACACCGTCGTTGACGTACTCGGCGAGGATCGACCCGACCGGGTCGGCGAGGATGATCTCAACATCGGGCGCGGCTTTTTCAAAGAAACGCGAGAGGCCGGTGACGGTCCCGCTGGAGCCGACGCCGAGCACGATCGCATCGAGGTCATGCCCCATCTGCTGCCAAATTTCCGGGCCGGTGATTTCTTCGTGGGCGCGCGGGTTCGAAGGGTTGCCGAACTGGTTGATGAAATAGGCCCCGTCGATCTCGTCGGCCATCGACTGCGCCAGGTCCTGGTAATACTCGGGATGGCCCTTGGCGACATCCGAACGTGTCAACACGACCTGCGCGCCCATGGCTTTGAGGTTGGAAATCTTTTCCCGGCTCATCTTGTCCGGAATGACCAGGATCAGCCGATAACCCTTTTGTGCAGCGACCAGTGCGAGTCCGAGACCCGTGTTGCCTGCAGTGCCCTCCACCAGCGTCGTTCCGGGACCGATCAGGCCGGCCTTTTCCGCGTCTTCGATCATTCTGAGACCGATGCGGTCCTTGATTGAACCGCCCGGGTTCTGGCTCTCCAGTTTGAGGTAAAGGCTACACGGACCTGTATCCAGGTGATTGACCCGTACGACGGGCGTGTTGCCGATCAGATCGAGGACTGAGTCATAGACTTGCATGAAGGTTCTTGCTCCGGGTAAAAAAAACGGCCGGGAAAATTCCCGGCCGTACTTTATGCCATTTGGAAAAATATTTCAGGATTGGGCCGCTTGCATCAGCGACGCCAGTTTGTCCTTGAGCCACAACTTTTCTTTTTTCAGACGATTCAACGCCAGGTCTTCCATCGGAGCCGTTCCCAGTTCAGCTGCGGTTACTCGCTTGTCAAGTTCCTGGTGCCGGTGGTAATTCCGACGGAAGTCTTCGTTTTCCCTGATCAATTCCTGTAGTAACTCCTGGTGGTGTTCGAACATAGTTTTACTCCTGTACGGGTTGGACCACGCGTTCAGGCCGGACACGGTCTGTCGGCCCGGGAACGGGTGATGATGAAATCAAGCGGTTGTGTGAAAGGGCGTAACAAATATCAGAAAGGAGCAGCGAAAAACCTGCGGTCCTCGCTGCCATCAGTCGGAAACTCCGATTATGAAAACATTTTTAACCATGGCGTCAAACTAACATTAGCGCAAAGTTTGCTTTCTGGCAAGTTACAAATCCGTAACCTGTTTGCCGGCAGGTGTGGCGTCTTACTTCAGCCTTGCCGGCAGCAGTAACGGGCCCTTGCGCAACCGGATAATCAGTTATCCAGCAGTATCACATCGACGCGCCGGTTGCGGGCACGCCCTTCCTCGGTCTCGTTGCTGTCAATTGGAAAATCTTCGCCCATGCCCATGGCGGTAATACGTTCCTTGTCGACACCCATGCTGACCAGCGCGTCGAGCACCGACTGGGCGCGCTGTTCCGACAACTTGAGATTGGCTTCGGCATCGCCGCGCGAATCCGTGTGGCCCTCCACGCGGATCTGCTTGTCCGGCTCGGTCTGTAGCAGGTCGACGACTTCCTCGAGACTGGAGCGCGCGCCCTCGACCAGCTGGGCCTGGCCGGAAGCGAACAGGACGTCTCCGAGCGTCACGACGACCCCGCTTTCGGTTTGACGCAGCTGCAGGTTTTCCAGTTGCCGCTGCAACGAATCGATCTGCTGACTGGCCAGTTCCGCTTCGAGACGGGCATATTTGGCCTCAGAAGCCCTGGACTCCGCGAGACGGCGTGCCTGGTCGGCTTCTTCGGCGGATAACTGTGCGGCCCTTGCCGATTCGGCCTGCTTCTTCAACGCCGCCTGTTTTTCGGCTTCGGCGCGTTCTGCTTCCTCGGTCGTCGTTGCAACCAGCAACCTGGCCCGCTCGGCGTCCTGCCGCGCCTGGTCGGCTTCCAGCTGGCTGGCCTTGATCAACATCTCGCTGTGCTGTTTTTCCAGCCCATCGAGAATTTGCTCGTGCTGCTCGCGTTCCGCCATCGCACGTGCAATCTGGATACGGCGATCAGCCATGTATACCAGGTAACTGCGGTAGAGATCATCCCCGGTCGCCAACTCCGCCTTTCGCAAGGCACGCTCCGCCTCACCCAGCGCCAGTGGGGCATAACCCGCGAGTTCGGGGTTGGTTTTCAAATCTTCCAGTTCACCACGGACCCGGTCCAGTGCGAGGTCCTTCTTGGGCGTGGCGACACAGGCCGACAACGCGATGACCATCAAGACCAGGCAGGCTTTCATCAACGCTCGGTTCATTTGAAATCATCCCCATAGGTGTCGTGCAGCCTCGCCTCGAGCTCTTCATTGCTCTTGCGCATTTCGTTCACCAGGCGCCGCGACTTGGCCGTGCGTGATTTCTCGATTGCCAGTTCTGCGTTGATTTCGGATTCTTCCACGAGGTACACCGATACCTGGTACTTCTCTTTTTCCAGTCCTTTCCTGGCGCTCTGGAGTTTCTCGCGCGCAAAGCGCATTTCGACCGGAGCGAATTCATCGCCGCCGGCGGCTTCAGCGGCCTTGATGGCCCTCTCCGCCGACTCGAATATCGCGGCATCGGGGCGTACCGTCGCGCACGCTCCCAGGACCAGACAGACAAATGCAATCAAAATGGGTTTCATAGACATGAATACCTGTTGAATATCGTTTAATTATGACCTAAGCACAACAAAGGTTGAACCCCCAAAGATGAAACCGCGATCCCGACTTCAATCCGGCGCCGCATCCGGCTGATTTTCCGGCGCCGCCCGGATGAAAGCCTCCTGCTGCCGGCAACGCCCGACAATTTCACGGATCGCCGGATATATCGACAAATCCATAGCGTAACGCTCGGCGTTGTAAGCCTGCGGCACCAGGAAACATTCGAACAGGCCGGGGCGCGCGTCATCATGGGCGCGGCGACCATCATGGAGCTGCTTTTCGATTGCCGTGAATCCCGCGTGCATCCAGTGCCGCATCCAGCTGACAGCATCCACCGCATCACCACACTGCTTTTTCAGGTAAGTCAGAACACGCAGGTTATTCAGGGGATGAATCTCGCAGGCGATCTGCAACGCCAGTGACCGAATCTGCGCACGGCCGGCGGGATCGGCGGGCAATAACGGGCAATCCTGGAAAACCTCATCCAGGTACTCACAAATTGACAGCGACTGGGTCAGCACGCGCTGCCCGTGTGTCAGGACCGGCACCAGTCCCTGCGGGTTGACGGCCAGGTACGCATCGCTGTGCTGCTCGCCCCCGTTGCGGACCAGGTGCACAGGGATGGTTTCGAAATCGAGGCCCTTCAGATGCAGGGCGATTCTTACCCGGTAGGCCGCCGAGCTGCGCCAATAGCTGTAGAGCTTCAGCGGGACGTTGTCCTCATGTCTCATAGGGCACGATTTTTTGCTCGATGGCGCCAAATATGGACGCACCTTCGAGGTCGAGCATTTCTATCCGTATCGTATCGCCAAACTTCATGAAGGGCGTCGTGGGCTTGCCATTGGCGATAATTTCCAGCATGCGTATTTCCGCCAGGCATGAAGCGCCTTTGCCGGTATCCTGGTTGGCGATCGTGCCGGAACCCACGATGGTGCCGGCCACCAGGGGACGTGTCCTGGCGGCGTGCGCCACCAGCTGGGCAAAATTGAATTGCATATCCACGCCGGCATCCGGATTGCCAAAAAACTCGCCATTGAGGCTGCTGTTCAAAGCCAGCGACAACTTGCTGTCCCGCCACTGGTCACCGAGTTCATCCGGTGTCACCAGCACCGGGGAGAGCGTCGAACGTGGTTTGGACTGCAAAAAACCGAAACCCTTCGCAAGTTCGGCCGGAATCAGGTTCCTCAGGCTCACATCGTTGACCAGGCCAACCAGCTGGATGTGTGCCGCCGCATTTTCCGCGCTTACGGCCATCGGCACATCATCGGTGACCACGACGACCTCGGACTCGAAGTCGATGCCATATTCCTCGCTGAGAACCGCCACCGGGTCCCGCGGTCCGTGAAAACCCGCGGAGGTCGCCTGGTACATCAGGGGATCTTCGTAAAAAGATGCCGGCACCTCCGCGCCGCGCGCTTTCCGGACCCGTTCCACGTGCGGCAGGTAGGCGCTGCCATCAACGAACTCGTACGCTCTCGGCAATGGCGCGGCAAACGCCTGCAAATCCACGGCCCGGCTATTGTCACACGCGGCCCGGTTAAGCTGGTCGTACAGCGCATTCAGTCTCGGCGCAGCCTGCTGCCAGTCGTCGAGCGCCGATTGCAGCGTCGGGGATATGGCGGCTGCGGAAACATAGTGGGTTAAATCCCGGCTGACCACGATCAGGCTGCCATCCCGGCCGCCGGTTTTCAGAGAGGCGAGTTTCATGTTTGTAGATCTACTCCGCTTGATGCTGGTATGTCGATTTGGAAAACACCAGCAATTGTACGGGATTTTGCAGTGTTACGTGGTCCGTCGCCTTCCTCTAGGGCGCGCTCTGCACGATTGCGCGTACCGGCGTGCGGGGTTGCTGTTGGGCGAAACAGACGCCGGTGGCGTCGCCGGCGCTCACCCGGCCCACCGGCCTGCCGCTCCCGGGATCGAGGATCAGCAGCATTTTGCCGCCATCGACATAGAGCTTGCCATCGAGCGGATCGATGGCGATCTGGTCGATACCAAAATATTCGGCGGAAAACGGAACCGCCTGGACCCAGTCGGCCTGCATCATGCCGTTGAGCGGATTGAAGTCGAATGCTTCGACACTGTAACTGGTCCTGACATACAGGCGGTCGCCACGGCGACTGAACACCGCGGCCACCGCGGTCCCACCTTGCAACTGCGCAAAATCAGCCTTCCTGATGCCCGGCAGTGTGAACGAAGTCAGACCGGCTTCGCGGTCGAGCAGCACGCCGGCGCCGGAGCCCGGCGCGCAACTGCTGTTATTGGGTTGTGCGCCGCTGCTCAGGCGGTTGCCCGTAAGCTGTAATGCTCCCCCGGGACCGAGACGCGCGTCATAGATGGCATTGTCAAACGGCCGGGCAAATGTTTTTCCAAAGGTGGTCGTGAGCAACAGGGTGCCGTCATCGCAGAACTCCGCGGAAGTGTTGTCCAGAAACACCGTGCTGGTGGCAACCTCCCGCTTACCGGCCGTATCGATGATGGACAAGGGTTCACCAACATTACCCGCACCGGTGCTTACCAGGTAGCGGCCGTCCGGGCTGAGCGACAGGTCGACACCGGCGTTGCTGATCGAGATGCTGGATATTTCCGCCGATTTTCCCATCGTCGTTTCGGAAAAGGTGAAAACCGAAATATTGCGGCCGGCATTACTGGTAAAGCCGGTAGATTCGTCCCTGCTCAGGGTGCAATCGCCGTTGATCCGCCCCGGTTTACCCTGCAGGCTGGCGATGACCGAACCGGTGCGGGCATCGAACAGGCGAAGTTCATCCGTTTGGTTGTCGGTCAGCATGCCAAACGCAGCGGCGAAGCATGACCCGGCGTACAGCGACAGTACCGCAAGTGCAGCGGACACAGTTATCGACAGGGGTTGCCGGACGATGCGTGTCGTTGTAGATATGGCGTGACGATAAGGGCCGCTCATTGAAACCTCCATGTTTCATCTGTTGCGGCAGGATTCCCCCGAAATCCCGGCGTTAATTGCGCCGCCCGTGCAATCCCGCACGAGCCTGGCATCACAGCGGAGTCCAAAATCCGGTCGGACGTTCACTGCGTGGCACTTGAACCGGCATCCTGCCAATCACTATATTGTTACCTGCCCGTTTTTTCTGTCACCATGCGGTGCAAAACATGGCCGCTAAACTGTCGGACCCGCTTTACCACCAACCGGCGGTCAAAAAACAAAGCAACTAATGCATGATGCTACATGTCAGACGTTTTGACAAACATTAATGTTTTCGTGGGGTAATGAACAAATGTCGATAATCTCCATCCTGATCTGGATCATGCAACTGGCGCTGATCATCCACGTGCTCAAGACCGGACGCAGCTACTACTGGATCATATTTCTGATCTTTGTGCCGCTGCTGGGCGGACTTGCCTATTTTTTTATCGAAGTGCTGCCGCAGTTCTCGAACAGCATCACCGGGCAAAGGGCAGTGAGGACCGTCCGGCATACCCTGAACCCGGGCGCGGACCTGCGGCAACACGAAGCGGCCTGGAATCAATCCCCCAATGTCGACAACAGCCGGCGCTATGCCGAGGCGCTGCTGGATGCGGGTGACACCGGCAAGGCCGAGGACATCATCAACGAGGCGCTCAGGGGACTGTTCGAAACCGAGCCAACACTGTTGCTGCTCAAGGCGCGGATCCAGTTTGAAAATGACCGCGCAGAAGAAGCGGTTGAAACACTCGAGTTGCTGCAGTCGCACAACCCGGACTTCCGCTCGGCGGAGGGTCACCTGCTGTATGCACGCGCACTCGAAGCGGTTGGAAAAATCGATGACGCGATACGCGAATACTCCGCGGTATCGGGGTACTTTCCGGGTGTCGAAGCGAGGTACCGCCTGGCGCTTTGCCTGGAGACCGCGGGCAAGGCAAAGGCTTCGCGCACGGAACTCGAATCCATCCTCAACGATGCAAAACTCGCCCCCTCGCATTTCCGCAAAAGCCAGAAACCCTGGCTGGATGCCGTCAGGAGCGAACTGGCCAAGGTCTGAATTCAACCCCGGTCCGCGAGTCCGACCGGCGCTTTGAAGTCACCAAAATGCGCAGCCAGGCCTACATTTGTATTGCCCGGCCGCGCCGATTCTGGTATAAAGCCCTGCTCTCTTAACCGTGTGCGTCACGGTCGGAGACAGAGGTGCCGGTGTTGGCGGGGTTTTCCCGTTGACGAAACGGCATCAAATACACACGCATGCCACAATCGTTCGGTTGGGTGCCCTGTAAATCCAGGGTTTCCGGACAGGGTATGTGGACGATTAACCCGGGAAATCAGCGGCGCCGCAATGCTTGATCATTGGCCGCTGTGCTTCTGCCATGTAAAGGATATTGACAATGCCAAACGTTACCATGCGCCAAATGCTCGAAGCTGGCGTGCACTTCGGTCACCAGACCCGTTACTGGGATCCCAAGATGGCTCCGTATATTTTCGGGGCGCGCGGGAAAATCCACATCATCAACCTCGAAAAGACGCTGCCCCTGCTGACGGACGCCATGAACTTCATCGGCGGGATCGCGGCAAAGCGCGGCAACGTGATTTTCGTCGGCACCAAGCGCGCCGCATCCAAATCGATAGCCGAGGAAGCCGAACGTTGCGGCATGCCTTACGTTTCGCATCGCTGGCTGGGCGGCATGCTGACGAATTTCCGTACTATTCGCCAATCCGTCAAGCGCCTGCGCCAGATCGACAAAATGGAAGAGGACGGCAGTTTTGCCCGTCTGCTGAAGAAAGAAGTCCTGCAGTTGACGCGCGAACGCGAAAAGCTCGAAAAGACGCTCGGCGGCATCAAGGATATGAAGAACCTGCCGAACGCCATGTTTGTCGTCGACGTCGGTCACGAAGACATCGCCGTCAAGGAAGCACGCAAGCTGGGAATCCCGGTGGTTGGCGTGGTTGACACCAATTGTTCGCCCAACGACATCGACTATGTCATCCCGGGCAACGATGACGCGATTCGTTCGATCCGTCTTTACGCCCAACTGGCCGCGGACGCCGTGCTCGAAGGCCGCGCTTCGGTACCGCACTTCGAAGAAGGAGACGAGTTCGTAGAACTGGACGAATTCGGCAACCCGGTCAAACGCACCAGCAAGCCCCCCAAGGCCAAGGCCGAGCCGGCCGCGAAGAAGAAGGTGGCCAAGAAAGTCGTGGTCAAGAAAGCGCCGGCAACAACCGGTGACGCAGAAGACGCATCGGCCGAGGCGCCTGAGGCTGTCAAAGCAGCCGACGCCGAACCGGTCAAAGCAGCCGAGACCGCTGAAGCTGCCGACGCCGAACCGGCCAAAGCAGCCGAGACCGCTGAAGCTGCCGACGCCGAACCGGCCAAAGCTGCCGGGACCGCTGAAGCTGCCGACGCCGAACCGGCCAAAGCAGCCAAGACCGCTGAAGCTGCCGACGCCGAAC
>Ga0210074_1000345_pt1 | contig 17263 bp, 16 predicted proteins | sample China_Galinas_Co_FD_184860 | JGI IMG/M metagenome (GOLD analysis project Ga0210074, IMG submission 184860) | Wetland microbial communities from San Francisco Bay, California, USA, that impact long-term carbon sequestration -... | ecosystem: Environmental > Aquatic > Marine > Wetlands ... | reverse complement strand
GTTCGGTGAAATTCGCTTCAAAACCCGCCGGCAGGCTGGTCCCGGCGTGCGGGATACTGAGCAGCAGGGGGGTTTCGCCGCGCTGGAATGAGAAAACCGGTTTCATGATCTGCATCTTATACAAAAAAGCCCGGGTTGTGCCCGGGCTTTTTCATATTAGCTATCAGGAAGTCAGTTCACTGCGGCACGTTCTTCCACGATGGTTGGCGTCACGAAGATCAGCAGTTCACGTTTCCTGGTTTCATTTGAACGGCGCTTGAACAGGTAGCCGACGACCGGAATGCTGCTCAGGTAGGGAACCCGGTCTGCCTTGCGGGCACGTTCATCCTGGAAGATTCCGCCCAGGACGACCGTTTCACCGTTGTTCACCAGCACCGAGGTGCTCAACTCACGTGTATCGATTGACGGCACCGAACCGCCCCGGCCGGTCTGGTAAATCTCGCCGACCGAATCCTGCTTGACGTTCAGATCCAGCTGCACCCGGTTGTCAGGCGTGATCAACGGCGTCACGCGCAATTCGAGTACGGCGTCCTTGAACTGGACAGCCGTCGCACCCGAGGATGCCGCCTGTTCATAGGGAATTTCCACACCCTGTTGAATATAGGCCTCGGACTGGTTGGCGGTAATAACCCTCGGCGTGGAGACGATTTCACCATCACCTTCCGCCTCGAGCGCCGTCAGTTCCAGGTCCAGCAGCACGTTGCCCGCCAGGAATGAAATACCGATGGAACCGGCGCTGCTATCGGCAACCGGCAGGTTGACGTTGTAGCGATCGGGGATGCCCGGCAGGTCGAGCAGGCCATCATCCCTGGGATTGGTCGCCGGGTTCAACAGGTCCGCACCCGCGCCATCGCCCGAAACCGCAAGGATATTCCGCTTGTTATGCAGCGCAGAGACACCGAAACGCACACCGATCGCATGCGCAAACTCGCTGTTGGCGATCACGATACGTGCTTCGATCTGCACCTGGCGTACCGCGCGGTCCAGCTCACGAACCAGTTTCTCAATCGCTTCGACCCGGCTCGGGGTATCGGTCACCATCAGGGTGTTGGTCCTTTCATCGATGGCGATGGAGCCGCGGTCAGACAACAAACCGGCGTCGGCCCCGCCCTGGGAGTTTTGCCGCGCCGAATCGATCAGCGCCTGCAAGTCTGCGGCGGTCGCGTAACTGACACTGATCAGCGAGGTCACCAGCGGTTCCAGTTCCTTGCGGTCCTGGATAGCCTGCAACAGCTGCTGTTCACGGGCCGCGATATCCGCCGTCGGCGCGATCCAGATGACATTGCCATTTTCACGTTTGTCGAGGTTGCGGGCATCGAGAACGATATCCAGCGCCTGGTCCCAGGGCACGTTGGTCAAACGGAGCGTCAGGTTGCCACTGACATTGTCGGCGACGACGATGTTCAGGTTGGACACATCGGCGATCAACTGCAATACGGAGCGCACCGGGATGTCCTGGAAATTGAAAGTGACCCGTGCACCCGTGTATTCCTTGTCCTGGAAGAAGTCGACGACCTCCTTGGACGCGTTCAGGGTCGCGGGCGCGAGTTTCGTGACTTCGATGACCCAGTCATTGCCGGTCTGATATGCCATGTGTTCATAAAGACCGGTTATGTCCAGCTTCAGACGCACGGCATCGGACGTCTTGCCGGCATCGATCATCTGCACCGGGGTGGCGAAATCCGTGACATCGAGCCGCTGGTTCAGGGCGTCGGGCAGGTCTGCATCGTAAATATCCACGGACAGGCCGTTGTCGATAGGATTGACCGATATGTTGGCGTCGGCCTTGTCCAGGCTGACGATGACCTTGCTCTGGCCGTCCTCACCACGGCGGAAATCGATGTTTTCAACGGTATATTTGGCCACGCCTCCGTGGTGTTTAGGCGCCACAGCGGCGGCATTGCCACTTCCGGACAGGGTCAGGACAACCTTGCCGTTGCCGGACTGGTAGTCGTAGGCGACCATCCTGGAAAGGTCCACCATGACCCGCGTCCTGCCACCGGCGGCCAGGGTCGTGAACTTCTGAACAGCACCCATGCCGACCGAGACCGGATTTGCATCGACCTCGCTGTTGGTGTCCGCCAGGTCCAGCACGATTCGCGCCGGACTTTCCGTCGCAAAGACGCTGACCTTCGGATCATCACCCTCAGTCGACAGTGTGATCACGACATCACCGGCCGCATTGCTGCTGTAGCTAGCCGCGGTAACGTCACTCGATGCCCAGGCCGACAAAGCGGGAAATACCAGCAATGCCAATGCCAAACCCAAATGAACTGCAGTTTTTTTGCTATCCATAAACTGTCCCCACCTACCGGTCAGTATCCCTTTCAATTTAATATCCTTTTCAATGTGCATGGCTGTACCCTCAATGTCGCGCTTTTCCATGCGCTTACCGGCTTATCCTTCACCCAAAGCGATGGAAGCTTCCCTGACAAGCCAGCCACCCGCGCCATCAGAAATCAGTTCGCTCAGATCCACCTCTGTACTGGTAATCCTGACGACCTTGCCATGGTTCTTGCCCATGTAATTACCAACCGGCACGCGGTGAATGACCCCTTCGGGATCACGTATCAAGGCCCAATAGTCCTTGCCCTTGCTGAACGTACCCACCATCGACAGGGTGTCAAGCTCGTAACGCTCCAGGTATTCCCTGGGCCGGTCGAAATCCGGTCTCGGGCCCGTACCTTTCGATGCACGCGTGTCGTCGGCGCCTTCAGTTATCGACTGGCGGAACGGGTCACGCCCCGTCATGCCTTCATATACGTACGGCGCATATGTCTTCACCGGAGGAATCGGTGGAATCGGCTCGGCTGGCCGCGCTTTCACCGACTCAATATATTTTTGCAGGTCGTCCATGCTGTCAGTGCAGGCGACCAGCATCAAGGTTACCAACACCATGCCGGCAACATGTCGTACCTGTTTGCCTATACGTTTCATGGTGCTTGCTCCGCCGCTCTCTGAGCGACCTCCTCTTCATCAACATAACGGTATGTCTTGACCCGGCCCTCGAGTATCAGGCGGCCTTCCGAATCACCGTAGAGACTCTGGCCCGCCGCCGCCCGTCTCAGGGAAATGTCGTGCATGGTCAGGATCACGACACGCGGCAACGCCGCCACACCGCTGACGAACTCACCGAACTCGTGGTAATCGCCCATCATCCTGACCAGGATGGGGCGCTCGGCATAAAAGTCCTGGAAGGTTTCCGCCTGGGGTTCGAACAGCTGTACGTCGATACCCGCGGCCAGTGCGGTCTGCGAGACATCCACCAGCAGCTTGTCCATTTCCGTCTTGTTGGGCAGTTGCCTGAACATGGTCTGCAACAGCTCCTGCATTTCCTCCAGTTGCTGCTCATAGGCTTCCAGGTTCGCGGACTTCTGCTGCTTGAACTCGAAATCGGCCAACAACACGAGTTCCTGCTGGCGCGATTGCTCCAGTTCGACCTTCTTTTCATCGATCAACAGGAAATAGCCTGCGACCAGGATGAGTATCAGCGCCAGTGCGAGCAACGTGTAGCGGACTACCGGCTTCGCATTGCCAAGATCTGAAAAGTCAGCATCTCTGAGGTCGTCAATAATCATTTCGCACCTCCCTGACCATTTGGATCGTCATAGCCCTGTTCCTCGTCGATCGATTTCGGCGGCCGCAACGTTACCTTGATGCTGAATTCATAGGGCTCAGTCGGCGTCGCGGGCTTGGCTGAAGAACGCACGTAATCGAGTTGGGGATTGAGAAACAGGTCATTGTCCTCCAACTCCCTCAGGTAAGCTGAAACCCTTGCGTTGGACTGGCTTGAACCCACCAGCGTCAGGGAATTGCCCTGCTGCCGGACGGTGGCCAGGGTGACGCCGACGGGAATGGTTTTCGCCAGCTTGTCCAGCAACTCGACAGTCGTGGACCGGCTCGCCTGCAGGCGTTCGATGACCTGCTTGCGTGAGATCAGGCGCGCCCTTGTCCTTTCCAGCTCATCGATCTTCTTGATACGTGCTTCGAGCGCCTGGATTTCCTTCTGCACCAGTGCATTTCGCGCCTGCTGGTGGTCAATCCGCTGGTCAAAAATAAAACCCGCGAAAAACACGAGTACCACGCCCAGGATGGCGGTCAACAACAGCGAGGACATGAATTGGCGTTGGCGCTCCCTGCGCTGCTCCTCCCGCCATGGCAATAAGTTAATTCTGGCCATCAGTCAAACCCCCTCAAAGCCAATCCCATGGCAACCATCAGGTTGTTGGCGTTGCGCTTTAACGCCGTCACTGCAACATTTTGCGCAATTTCCATCCCGGAAACCGGGTCCGCCGTGCGGGTTGTCATGCCCAGCTCTTGCTGAACCATGGGCGCCAGGCCCCTGAGGGATGCCGTGCCACCGGACAGGTAAATCGTTCCGATGTTCGAGTACTCGTTGCTCGACGCGTAAAACTGCAATGCACGGCTGATCTGGTGGACGACATTCAACTGGAATGGCTCGAGCACCTCTTCCTCGAAATCTTCCGGCGCCTGCTCATTACGTTCGAAAAACGAGGCCTGCTCGGCGGTCATGTCATAACGGCGCTGGGTCTCTTCCAGCAATTGATGGCCACCGAAGGGATGATCACGGGTATAAATGACCTGGCCGCCCTTGATCACCAGCAAGGTGGTCGAATCAAAGCCGATGTCGAATACCCCGACCGCCTCGCTGCGGTTTATGCCTTCGCGCTTGCGTATCAGCTCGAATGCGTTGGCGATCGCAAACGCTTCGACGTCCACCACCTTCGCTTTCAGACCCGCGGCATCGATCGCGTCCTGCCGGCTCTCGACATTTTCGCTCTTGCTGGCTGCCAGCAGGATGTCGATCAGGTCAGCATTACGCGCCGATGGCCCGAGGACTTCAAAATCCAGGCTGACCTCGTTGAGCGGGTAAGGTATGTATTGATTGGCCTCAATTTGCACCTGGCTTTCGATATCAGCCTCAGCCAGGTTAGAGGGCAGGCTGATCGTCTTGGTGAATACGGCCGAACCGGAAACCGCGATTGCGCAGGATTTGGCGCGAGTGCCCGAAGCCTTGATCGCCCGTGATATGGCGTTCGAAATGGCTTCAACATCCTGTACAGCCTTCTCGACCACCACGCCTTCGCCCAGGGGCTCTGTGGCGAAGTGGTCAATGCGATACCCGGACCCATGACTGGACAATTGCAGCAAACGCACGCTCGTCGAGCCAATATCCAGTCCTATCACTGGATCTGCTTTTTTTCCAAACAGTTTCAAGACTCCCCCATTCCTTTTCCGTGCCAATGGTTTATCGAGAATTCTTATAGCTGTTTTTAACAGAAAACTCACAAATACTCAAACACCTTGTAGTATTTGCGCACCATTAATCAGCAACGCATTGGAGTACGTCTGTTTCGAGAACAAACAGCAGGGAACGACTGGCCAGGTGAGCTGTCAACACTCGTCATAACCGGTACTTCCTTGTCCGATGCGGCGTAACATGTTTTCTGTCCCTTCTCCCGCTATCCGGAGAAGAATATATCAACTAAAATTCCATTTCGTACGCATAAGCATAGCAGGATAAAGATTTGAAAAAAGCACTTCGTTCAATATTTCGCTTTCTGCTTGTCGCATTGGTGCTTGGCCTGACTACGCTTTTAGTAACCTATCTTGTTGTTTCTAAAGACCTTCCAGACGTTGATACGCTACGTGACGTGCAACTCCAGGTGCCGCTTAGAGTTTACACCTCCGATGGCAAGTTAATCAGTGTTTTTGGTGAAAAGCGCCGAATCCCGGTTCGAATCGATGAAATGCCCGTCTATCTGACAAACGCATTTATCGCCGGTGAAGATGCCCGTTTCCGCACCCATCCGGGGGTGGATTACCAGGGAATTACCCGCGCGGTCTGGACACTGATGACGACCGGCGAAAAATCGGTGGGCGGCAGCACGATCACCCAGCAGCTGGCGCGAAACTTTTTTTTAACGCTTGAGAAGACCTTTACCCGCAAGATCAAGGAAATCTTTCTCGCCCTGAAGATCGAACGCGAGTTGTCAAAAGACGAGATCCTCGAGCTTTACCTGAACAAGATCCTCCTCGGCCACCGCGCGTATGGCGTCGGTGCGGCGGCGGATGTCTATTACGGCAAACCCGTGGGTGAATTGAGCCTCGCCCAGTGCGCGATGCTGGCGGCGCTGCCCAAGGCCCCCTCGCGGATAAACCCGATCACCTCCCCGGAACGCGCCATGAACCGCAGGGACTACGTTCTCGGCCGCATGCTGGAACTGGATTTCATCAGCGAAGATGAATATCAGCAGGCCCTGAATGAGAAAAATACGGCCTTTTACCACGGCGCCACGACCGAGGTATCGGCACCCTACCTCGCCGAAATGGTCCGCAAGGAAATGCTGGCCAGGTTCGGTGAATCTGCCTATACCGGCGGTTACGAGGTATTCACGACCATAAATTCCGATTTTCAGACCACCGCGAACCAGGCCGTTATCGATGGCCTCGAGGAATATGACCACCGCCACGGCTACCGGGGACCCGAGGCGCACTTTGACCTCGAAGCCAACACGACCACGGAAGCCTGGGATGAGTTGCTGAGACCCTATAAACCCGTCGCCGGACTGGTCCCGGGACTGGTAATCGAAGTCGATGAAGACGTTGCCCTGGTCTACCTGGTCGATGGCCAGACGATCGCAATGACGCTCCCGGATATGCAATGGGCGAGGAAATTCATAAGCCGCGACCGGGTCGGTTTTGAACCCAAGCGCGTCGCGGAGGTACTCACGAAAGGCGACGTTATCCGCACCCGTTTGCGGGATGGGGGACGGCGCGAATTGGCGCAGGTGCCGGAACCGGAGGCATTGTTGGTCTCGCTGAGTCCGCACGATGGCGCCATCAAGGCGCTGGTCGGTGGTTATGACTACACGCGCAGCAAATTCAACCGCGTCGTCCAAAGCCGCCGGCAACCGGGTTCGGGATTCAAGCCTTTCATTTACTCCGCCGCGCTGGCCAAGGGCAAGACCACGGCCAGCATCGTCAACGACGCGCCCATCGTGTTCAGCGACGCCGAACTGGAGCGGGACTGGAAACCGCAGAATTTCAGCGAGAAGTTCTTTGGACCCACGCGGCTGCGCGAAGCCATGGTCAACTCCCGCAACCTCGTCTCCATCAGGTTATTGCGGGAGATTGGCATCCCTTACGCGATCGACTACATCAGCTCCTTTGGCTTCGACCCCGCCGAACTGCCGGGCAATTTGTCCATGGCGCTTGGCAGCGCTTCGCTGGTGCCACTGAGCATCGTCAGGGGCTATGCCGTGTTCGCCAATGGCGGGTACCTGGTTGAACCGTTTTTCATCGAGCGAATCCTGGATGCCAGGGGCAACGTTTTGTTCGCCGCCAGTCCGCAGGTGGTTTGCAGGGAATGCGAATCCGACCAGGGACTCTCCGCGGAGCCGATGGAACCGGTTGAAAAAGTCAAACCGAGTTTCAGGCCACTGCAAATTGAAACCGGGGAGGACCTGCTGGTCACCGAACACGCAACCCCGCCGGTGCGGGACATGGTGTCAAAACCGACCCCCGCGCCCCGGGTCATCAGCGAACAGAACGCCTACCTGGTCCGCTCGATGATGATGGACGTGGTCCGGCGCGGAACCGGCAAAAAGGCCATGGAACTGGGACGTAATGACCTGGCGGGCAAAACGGGCACGACCAATGAACAGCGGGATGCCTGGTTCTCGGGTTACAACGACGAAATCGTTACCTCTGTCTGGGTGGGTTTTGACAGCCACGAACCGCTGGGGCGCTACGAGGTGGGCGGCAAGGCGGCAATGCCCATCTGGATAGACTACATGCGCGTGGCCTTGCAGGGCGTTCCCGATAACGCGCCCGAAATTCCGGAAGGCATAACCAAGGCGCGCATCGATCCGGATACCGGTTTGCTCGCAAGGATTGATAACCGCGATGCAATTATGGAAGTATTCGACATGGGAAGTCTTCCGCCAATGGAAGATGCGAAGGAAGGAGAACAATCTGATGCCGTTAAGGAAGAGAATCCATACGACAGTTTCCGATAAGCTTCCCTCTCACAGCACCAGGAAAAGCAGCCAGATCCGCCGCGCTATCGCCGCCGAGGCCGCCCGCATCATGTCCACGCAATCACAGTTCAACTTTCGGGTAGCCAAGCTGAAAGCGGCGGAAAGGCTGGGCTTTGACCTGCACACGACCATGCCCGGCAATGCGGAAGTCGTGGACGCGCTGCGCGCCTACCAGGCATTTTACGGCGGCCCGCAACATACCCGGCACGTACGGAAAATGCGCAAGATCGCCGTCGACGTCATGCACTCGCTGGAGTCTTTCTGTCCCCGTCTGGTCGGCCCGGTGCTGGAAGGAACCGCGGATGAGAACGCGCGGGTCTCGTTGCACGTTTTCAATGACCCGCCCGACGCGGTCGTCATGCACCTGCTCGACAAGGGCCTGGTTTTCCGCAATGAACAAAGGAAAATCCGCTGGCACGACGGCAGCTACCGCCAGGTGCAGCTGGTCGTGACCAATGCGGAAGATATCGAGGTTGAATTGACCCTGTTCAGTTGTATCGATTTACGCCAGGCGCCGCCGAGCCCCGTGGATGGACGCCCGCAAAGACGGGCGCCCGTGTCTGAAGTGGAATCCCTGCTGGCGGCAGTTTGAAGACCGTTCAGCGTTCGTCAACCGGCACGTAGTCGCGCGCGCCTTCACCGGCATAGATCTGCCGCGGACGGCCGATCGGCGTGCCGACATCTTCCTGTTCCAGCCACTGGGATACCCAGCCGACGGTCCTGGCGATGGCGAACATGACGGTGAACATGCTGGTCGGGATGCCCAGCGCCTTGTAAATGATGCCGGAATAGAAATCCACGTTCGGGTAGAGTTTCTTCTCTACGAAGTAATCGTCTTCCAGCGCGATCCGCTCCAGTTCCATCGCCAGCGACAGCAACGGGTCCTTGCTGCCGATTTCCTCCAGCACCTCGTAAGCGGCCTTGCGAATGATGGTCGCCCGCGGGTCGTAGTTTTTGTATACCCGGTGGCCGAAACCCATCAGGCGGAATGGATCGTCCTTGTCCTTGGCCCTGTCGATGTACATGCCCACGCGTGAAACGTCACCGATCTCGTAAAGCATGTTGAGCACCGCCTCGTTGGCGCCGCCGTGGGCGGGCCCCCACAAAGCCGAGATGCCGGCGGCGACGCTCGCATACGGGTTCGCGCCGGTTGAACCGACCAGCCTGACGGTCGAAGTACTGGCGTTCTGTTCGTGATCAGCGTGCAATATGAAAAGCAGATCGAAGGCCTTGGCGGCAACCGCACTGACTTTATAGGGTTCGGCGGGCACCGAGAACATCATGTCGAGAAAGCGCTCTGTGTAGTTGAGCGAGTTCTTCGGATAGGCCGTTGGCCAACCCATGTGGTGGCGATAACAGGCCGCGGCGATGGTCGGCATCTTGGCGATCATGCGCTTGGCGGCCAGCATCCGGTGTTCGGGGTTTTTCATGTCAAGCTTGTCGTGATAAAAGGCCGCCAGGGATCCGACCACACCGGCCATCATCGCCATGGGGTGTGCGTCGTAGTGGAATCCGCTGATGAAGGTATTCAGCCTTTCATGAATCATCGTGTGGTACCTGATGTCCATCTCGAACTTTTCGAACTGGTCGACGCTGGGCAGTTCGCCATTCAGCAACAGGTAGGCCACCTCGAGGAAAGTGCTTTTTTCGGCCAGTTGCTCGATCGGGTACCCACGATAGCGCAATATGCCCTGGCCGCCATCGATAAAGGTGATTTTACTGGTGCAACTGGCGGTGGCCGTAAATCCCGGGTCATAGGTAAAGTAACCCAGGGTCGAAGGCAACGCCTTGATACTCAGGGTCGGCTCGCCTTCGGTGCCTTTGAGCACGGGCAATTCAAGGCTTTTGCCATTACTCTCGTCGGTAATGATCACGCGATTATCGGACATTGTAGGCTCCTTGTGAATTTACGGACACGTTGACCAGGCATCGCTGGATACCCCGCCATTTTCGACCCGCTATTATTCCACAAATTCACTTACGTTTTCCGGTCTTTTGCGTTTGCTGCGGACAGCAAAAGGCCCGGAACGGTTTTGCCGGCCCGGGCCTCTTAAAAACGTTGAACGGCGATTACTTCTGGTAACGACGCTTGAAACGGTCTACACGTCCACCGGTATCCATCACTTTGTGTTTGCCGGTGTAGAACGGGTGGGACGCGCTTGAGATTTCCACCTTGACCAGCGGGTACTCATTGCCGTCTTCCCATTTGATGGTTTCGTTGCTTTTGATCGTCGAGCGGGTCAGGATGGCAAAATCTGAAGCGAGATCCTGAAAAACCACTTCGCGATAATCTGGATGCGTGTCAGCTTTCATGACAAATTCCGGTATACATAAGGCCTAAAGAGCCGGCTAGTTTAACGATGAGCGGCAAGCAATGCAACAGATACATCACAACATTCAGGGCAAAAACAATTCCTGTATGTCGTTGACGAATCTCCACCCCAGCGAGGTGGGTTTGAGGCGCCCGTTTGCGGCTTCCAGAAGACCCTTGTCAATCGCGGTTTGCAGTCGCGATTCGGCCACCTGCCAGGGCAGGCCGGTGCGCGCGCTGAAGTCATCCGCCGTCACCCCCTGTTTCAGTCTCAGCTGGTTGAGAAAAAACTCGAAAACGAGTTCATCAGCATTCAGCAGCCGTGTCTCGGCGCGCCAGTCCCCGGTCTCGAGTCCCGCCAGATAACGTTTTGGATGACGATGCTTGGCATAGCGCTGCACCCGTCCATCCGCGGGCGTGGTGATTTTTCCATGCGCCCCCGCGCCCACCGCCAGGAAATCACCGTAGCGCCAATAGTTCATGTTGTGACGGCAGGTTCTGTCGCGCTGCGCGAAAGCCGAGATTTCGTATTGCAGAAAGGCGTTTTCCTCCAATACCTCGACCCCGCGCTGTTGCATCTCCCAGGCTGAATCCTCGTCGGGCAAGCGCGGCGGAAGCCGGGCAAACGCCGTGTTCGGCTCGATGGTCAGCTGGTAATAGGAGATATGCGCGGGACCCGCTTCCACCGCCATCTCGACATCGGTACGGGACTGCTCAAGACTCTGGCCGGGAAGCGCGAACATCAGGTCAATATTGAAATTGGCGATTCCGGACGAACGCAGCGCATGCAGGCTCTGCTCGATTTCCCGGCGGCCGTGTATCCGCCCGATCGCGTGCAACAGCCGGTCGTCGAAGCTTTGCACCCCCAGTGAGACGCGGTTGATGCCGGCGTCCGCGTAGGCGGAGAAACTGTCGCGTTCGATGGTCCCCGGATTGGCTTCGAGCGTGATCTCGACATCCGGCCTCAGGGCCAACCGGGCCCTCGCGGCGGCGAGGAAAATTTCGATCTGGCCCGCTGAAAACAGGCTGGGGGTCCCGCCGCCGAAATAGATGCTGTGTACCGGCCTGCCCCACACCAGCGGCAGTTCCTGCTCGAGGTCGGCGACCAGGGCCTCGATGTACCGGTCCGCAGGCATACTGTCCTTCACGGCATGCGAGTTGAAATCGCAATATGGGCACTTGCGCACACACCAGGGCATGTGGACGTACAGGCTCAGTGGCGGGTTACGCAGTAATTCCGTCATCCATCTCACGAATCTGCCGGACCAGTTCCCGCAACGCGCGGCCACGATGACTGACCCGGCTCTTGTCCGCGGGACTCAACTCCGCCGCGGAACGCGGCCCGCCAGCGGCCGCGCGGCCGAAAACGCCGAACAGCGGGTCATAACCGAAGCCGCCATGACCCTGTGGCTTGTCGAGGACATGCCCGTGCCAGCGCCCGATGGCCAGTAACGGCGCCGGGTCATCGACGGCATGCACCAGCACCATCGCGCAGATGAAAAACGCTTGACGATCCGGCCCGGTTTTTCCGGACAGGTCGGCCAGCAGTTTGCGCTTGTTGGCTTCATCATCGGCGTCTTTGCCGGCGTAGCGGGCGGAAAAAATGCCCGGCCGCCCGTTCAGCGCGGGAACCACCAGCCCCGAATCGTCGGCGATGCTTGGCAAGCCCGTGTATTTCGCGGCCTGGCGCGCCTTGAGCAACGCGTTCTCGATAAACGTGCAGGCGGTCTCGTCCGCCTCCGGGACCTGCCAGTCGCTTTGCGGACGCACGACGAAACCCAGCGGCTTCAGCATGGCCATTATTTCGTTCAGTTTTCCCTGGTTGCCGCTGGCCAGGACGTATTCACGCGCCATAACGATTCTGCCTGCCGGGTCTCAGCCCGCCAACGCCGCCGACTGCAGGTCCATCAACGACCTGATGCCCTTCTCCGCCAGCGCGACCAGTTCATCCAGTTCGTCCTTGCGGAATGCGTGACCCTCTGCGGTGCCCTGCAACTCGATGAACCCGCCGCCGTCATTCATGACGACGTTCATGTCCGTCTCGGCGCGGGAGTCTTCCGGGTAATCGAGGTCGAGCACCGGCGTATTTTCAAAGATGCCCACGGAAACGGCCGCCACCTGGCCGTGTACGGGGTCGCTCTTGATCCGGTTTCTGGCCAACAGCCACCTGCAGGCGTCTACCATCGCCACGTAGGCGCCGGTGATGGCGGCCGTGCGCGTTCCGCCGTCCGCCTGCAGGACATCGCAATCCAGCGTAATGGTGTTTTCACCCAGGGCGGCCCGGTCGACGACGGCGCGCAGCGAGCGCCCGATCAACCGCTGGATTTCCATGGTCCTCCCGCCCTGCTGGCCGGCAGAGGCTTCACGGCGCATTCTCGAGCCCGTCGATCTGGGCAACATGCCGTACTCCGCGGTCACCCAGCCTTCACCGCTGCCCCTGAGGAAGCCCGGCACCTTGGACTCTACGGAGGCGGTGCACAGCACCTGTGTTTTGCCGCAGGCGATCAGGACCGATCCTTCTGCATGACAGGTGTAGTTCCGCGTAATGGTGACGGGGCGTAATTCATCTGCTTCTCTGCCGCTGGGTCTCATGGATCGATCCTGTTTGTCTGATATAAATATGGGGTAAATGCCGGGGGCCACCAATATCGGATAGCCTAGTTGCGGGCTAACCGTTAACATTGTGCCACTGTCTGCAATGTGGAAAAAGCAATGATTCGAAGTATGACGGGTTTCGCCAGGGTCGAACGCCAATTCGAGTTTGGTCGCCTGTGCTGGGAAATGCGCTCGGTCAATCACCGTTACCTTGATTTCAGCTTGCGTTTACCGGAGGAATTTCGCCCGCTGGAACCGGATGTCAGGACCTGTCTCGGACAATTTCTGAGCCGCGGGAAAATCGAGGCCAGCCTGCGTTACACCACCGAGGCAGGCGGCGCGGGCAGCAAACTGGAACTCAATTCCGGATTGGCGAAAGAACTGCTCGCGGTCCACGGGGAACTGGCAAAACTCGCCGCAACCGAACAGCAAGCGGATCTCAGCCAGATCATCAAGTGGCCCGGCCTGATCGAGGAAAAGCGGCCCGACCCGGCGCCCTTGCACGAAGCCGCCATGGCGTTGCTGGTCGACGCGGCGCAGGAATTGCAGGCGAGCAGGAGCCGTGAAGGCGAGCAGATGGCGAATGCCATCCGTGAGCGCCTGGCGGGCGTTGCGGCGTTAACCGCGAGGATCCGGCAGTGGTTGCCTGAAATCCGTGACGGGCTGAAACAGAAAATGCTCGAAAAGCTGCCCGAAATCGCCCAGTCCCTCGAGCCTGGCCGAATCGAACAGGAAGTCGTCATGCTCGCCCAGAAAATTGACGTCGACGAGGAACTGGACAGGCTCGATGCGCATGTCGGCGAGGCCCTCAGGGTGCTGGACCTGACGGAGCCGGTTGGCCGGCGGCTTGATTTCCTGATGCAGGAATTCAATCGCGAGTCGAATACGCTCAGTTCCAAATCCATCGACCAGCGCACGACACAAGCAGCGGTGGACCTCAAAGTCCTGATCGAACAGATGCGTGAACAGGTTCAGAATGTCGAGTAGCAGCACCAGGCGCGGCAGTCTTTTCATCATCGCGGCGCCGTCCGGCGCCGGCAAGACCAGCCTGGTGAATGCCTTGCTCAAAAAAGACCAGCGCCTGACCCTGTCCATTTCCCATACCACCCGCTCCCCGAGGCCGGGCGAGACAAACGGCCAGCATTACTACTTCGTTTCGGAGGCGGAGTTCGAGCGCATGGCCGGCAACGGCGATTTCATGGAACATGCCCGGGTATTCGACCACTACTACGGCACCAACCGCCACAGCGTCGCGGAACAACTCGAAAAGGGCCGCGACGTGGTCCTCGAGATCGACTGGCAGGGCGCGCGCCAGGTGCGGGCCGTTTTCCCTGGTTGTTGCAGCATATTTATCATCCCGCCGTCACTGGAAACATTGCGCAAAAGACTGATGGGGCGCGGGCAGGACAGCGAGGAAGTCATACAGCGCAGGATGCGGGATGCACAGGCGGAGATATCGCACTGGGACGAATTCGAGTATCTTGTCGTCAACGACGATTTCGACAAGGCGCTTGAAGAACTGACCGCAATCGTCAACGATCACCGTGATCACAAACCGCACATAATGAATAAAAATCACCAACTTCTGGCACAGCGGCTCGGAAGAATATAAAATGCACGGTTCCGCCTTACATACATACAGGATTTAACAATGGCACGAATTACCGTAGAAGACTGCCTTGAGAACATCAATAACCGTTTTGAACTGGTATTGACAGCGACCAAGCGCGCCCGCCAGATCGGCCACGGCTCCGAACCACTGGTGGAAGAGGAAAACGATAAACCGACCGTCATCGCGCTGCGCGAAATTGCCGCCGGGCTGATCGATCCGGAAGGTGTGGATGTTCTGCAGGCCAGGATCGAAGCTGCCGAAGAGTTCGAAATGCGTCCGGAGGACGACGACCTGAGCCTCTGACGGAAACTCTTCATGCTGGCGACCCTGACGAACTTGCCGGAACCGGTGCTTGATCTGAGGGATCTTCTCAATACCTATCTGGAACCGGAAAAGGTCGCCATCATTCTCCGCGCTTTTGAAACCGGCGCGTACGCACACCAGGGGCAGACGCGCAAGTCCGGCGAGCCCTATATACTCCACCCGGTTGCCGTGGCGCGTATCCTTGCGAATATGCGCATGGATTACGGCAGCGTCGCCGCCGCCATCCTGCACGACACCATCGAAGACACCGCGCTGACCCGCCAGGAAATCGAATCGAGATTTGGTGAAGAAATTGCCGATCTCGTCGACGGGGTGACCAAGCTGGACAAAATGAAGTTCCGCACCCGCCACGAAGCGGACGCGGAGAGCTTCCGCAAGCTGATGCTGGCCATGTCCAAGGACTTGCGTGTCATATTCATCAAGCTGGCGGACCGCTTGCACAACATGCGCACGCTGGGCGCCATGGAACCGCAGGCGCGCCGCAGGATCGCTCGCGAAACACTGGATATTTATGCCCCCATCGCCGACCGTCTGGGCATGAACGGCATCAAGTCGGAGCTGCAGGACCTGGGTTTTGCCAACCTGTACCCCTGGCGGCACCGCACGATCGCGGAACACATCAGCACCGTTACCGGTGACCGCAGCGAGATCATCGCCGACATCCACAAGGCGCTGAAACGCAAGATGAATGAAGCCGGCATCCCCTGCGACATCAAGGGCAGGGAGAAAACCCCGTACAGCATCTATCGCAAAATGCAGGCCAAGGACCTTTCCTTTTCCGAGGTCAACGACGTTTACGGCTTCCGCATCATCACGCATTCCGAGCAGCACTGTTATCTCGCGCTCGGTGCTGTGCATGCGCTCTACCGGCCGAAGCCGGGACGCTTCAAGGATTACATCGCGCTGCCAAAGTCCAATGGCTACCAGTCCCTGCATACCACGCTCAGCAGCCCGTTCAACCTGCCCGTTGAAATCCAGATCCGCACCCGCGAAATGGATGTGCTGGCCGAAGAAGGCGCGGCCGCCCACTGGCAGTACAAATCCGGCGAGACATCGACCGGCACCGCGCAGGTGCGCGCGCGCGAATGGTTGATGCAACTGGTCGAGGTACAGCGGCACAGCAACGACTCCATGGAATTTCTGGACGGCGCCAAGTCGGACCTGTTCCCCGACCAGATTTTCGTCTTCACGCCCAAGGGCAAGATCATCGATCTGCGCCGCAGCGCGACGGCCCTGGATTTCGCCTACGCCATCCACACCGGCGTCGGCAACCACGCGCGCAGCATACTGGTCGACAAGGTCGAGGTGCCTTTTTCCACCCGCCTCGATAACGGGCAGACCATCAAGGTCATTACCGACGACAACGCCCACCCCATCCCGGAATGGCTCGATTTCGTCAACACCGCGCGGGCGCGCACCGCCATCCGGCACTATATCAAGAGCCTCGAGCAGGCCGATACCGTCGCACTCGGCCTGCGCCTGCTGGAAAAGGCGCTCAATGCGCGCGGTTCGGACCTCGACGCCGTACCGGCAAAACGCATGGACCAGTACCTGAAGGACAACAAGTTTGCCCGCCAGGAAGACCTGTTGACCGAACTGGCGCTCGGCAACCTGCTGTCCAGCGTGGTGGCCGCCAAGCTCGCGCCCGAAGTCAGCACGGAACTTGCCTCCGGCGAACAGGCCGAAGCGCTGCTGATCGCCGGGTCCGAGGGTAGCGCGGTATCGTTTGCCGCCTGCTGCCGGCCGGTGCCGGGCGACAACATCATGGGCTTCCTGTCCGCCGGCAAGGGCGTGGTCGTGCATCGTGTCAACTGCCGCAACGTGAGGGAATTCCGCAAGCACCCGGACCACTGTATCGATGTGGCGTGGGCGCCCATCCACCGCGGCATGTACGAGGTGGCCCTGCACATCCTGGCCAAGAACACTCCGGGTGTGCTGGCCAATATTTCCGCCAGCATCGGCGAGGCCGGAAGCAATATCGAAAAGATCGAACAACCCGAATCGAACCGCGAAACGGCCAAGCTGTTGTTCATCATCAGCGTCAGGGACCGCGACCACATGGCGCACGTCATGCGGCGGCTGAGACGCAACCGCAACGTGATCCGCGTCAGCCGGATCAATACCTAGCGCGCAGACACGGGAGGAGCTATTACCATGAGCAAAGCAATCATCAGTACCGACAAGGCGCCGCAGGCCATCGGCACGTATTCGCAAGCCGTCGGCCACCAGGGCCTGGTTTTCCTTTCCGGGCAGATCCCGCTTGACCCGGCGAACATGGAAGTGGTCAGTGGCGGTATCGAGAACCAGATCAGACGCGTGTTCGACAACCTCGCGGCGGTCTGTGCAGCGGCCGGCGGG
>Ga0210074_1000343_pt1 | contig 17285 bp, 17 predicted proteins | sample China_Galinas_Co_FD_184860 | JGI IMG/M metagenome (GOLD analysis project Ga0210074, IMG submission 184860) | Wetland microbial communities from San Francisco Bay, California, USA, that impact long-term carbon sequestration -... | ecosystem: Environmental > Aquatic > Marine > Wetlands ... | reverse complement strand
TATGATACGGCCATGATCACCAACAAATGGATACCAATAGTGCCTAACACCGGCTTCTATGGCGACCCTGGCTTTGCAATCTGATGGCAGGACGGCCTCCCGGTAGTTCCGCTCCTGTGCCATAAACCGCCCCGGGTTGGGCATGGATACGACACGTACATTGATGTTTTTCCCGGCCAGTTCTTCAGCTGCAGCCATCGCCAGACCCACTTCGGAGCCGGTGGCGATAATAATTGCATCACAGCTACCTGTAGCCTCGCGCAGGACGTAACCACCACGTCCTATGTTGGCGACCTGTTCATCATCGCGTTGCTGATGCGGCAGGTTCTGACGGGTGAATATCAAAGCGCTGGGGCCCGCACTTTCCTCCATTGCACATTTCCACGCAACCGCCGATTCAACGGTATCGCAGGGTCTCCATACGCTGAGGTTGGGTATCAGGCGCAGACAGGAAATGTGTTCAACCGGCTGATGGGTCGGGCCATCCTCGCCGAGACCGATGGAATCATGTGTATAAACATGGATGTTATGTGCCGGAATCAATGCAGACATTCGCACCGCATTTCGTGCGTAATCTGAAAAAACCAGGAAAGTTGCGTTGTAGGGGATGAAACCACCATGGAGACCAAGACCATTACAAATGGCAGTCATACCAAATTCACGCACGCCGAAATAGATATAGTTGCCTTCAGCGGTATCCGCGCGGACATCCACACTCTGTTTCCAGATTGTATTGTTTGAACCGGCCAGGTCAGCGGAACCACCGATCAACTCGGGCAACAAAGGACCGAATGCGTCCAGTGCAATTTGTGAAGCCTTTCGTGTCGCGATGCTCGCGCCGGCCTCCTGCAGTTGCGCAATGGCACGACTGGTTTCCCGTTGCCAGTTTTCAGGCAGATCGCCATTCATTCTACGGCTAAACTCAGCCGCCAGTTCGGGGTGGGCTTCCTTGTAGGAAGAGAACAACTGATTCCAGGTCTCCTCAGCGCTTGAACCTCGGGGCTTGGCATTCCAACCGGCATAAATATCATCCGGAATTTCAAAAGCCGGATAATTCCATCCGAGGGCTTTGCGGGTCGCTACAATTTCTTCTGCACCCAGCGGCGAACCATGCGCAGATGAGGTGCCCTGTTTATTGGGTGAACCAAAACCGATAATTGTTTTACAACATATAAGGCTGGGACGACTGGTTTCTGCGCGGGCGGTTTCCGCGGCCTGCTTGATTTCGATCGGATCATGTCCATTTACGTCGCGTATCACCTGCCAGCCATAGGCTTCAAAACGTGCCGCTGTATCGTCGGTGAACCAACCCCGCACCTCTCCATCAATAGAGATGCCATTGTCATCCCAAAACGCAATAAGTTTGCCAAGCCCCAGGGTTCCGGCCAGCGAACACGCTTCATGGGAAATCCCTTCCATTAAACAACCATCACCGAGAAACACCCAGGTATGGTGATCGACGATCTGGTGACTGCCCCGGTTAAATCGGCGGGCCAGCACTTTCTCCGCCAGCGCCATACCGACGGCGTTGGCGATGCCCTGACCCAAAGGACCCGTGGTGGTCTCTACACCCGGAGCCTCACCGTGCTCGGGGTGACCTGCTGTCTTGGAGTGCAACTGTCGGAAGTTACGTATTTCGGACATCGGCAGGTCATAGCCACTCAGATGCAATACGGAATACAACAACATGGAAGCATGGCCATTGGAAAGCACGAATCGATCACGGTCCCACCAATCGGGATTGGCCGGGTTATGTTTCATGAAGTCATTCCAGAGGACTTCTGCGATATCGGCCATGCCCATGGGCGCACCGGGATGGCCAGAGTTAGCTTTTTGTACCGCATCCATAGACAGGGCACGGATGGCATTTGCGAGTTCACGTCGTGAGGGCATTGGACTTCCTGGGCTTGGGTTATAGGACAACGGGGGTGTATTCACCCCCCTCGACAAGTAAAGAAATCAATCTATGATTTTCGCTGATGAGACTCTGATAAAGCAAGGGCGCACCTATAAATGCGGGTGCTATTTGAGGATTTATTGACCAAGATCAGGATACCCTTGTTTTGACCAGTTTTCCGGACTTGTAGTCCGCCCAATATTCGTCCAGTTCCTTTTTTACTACCGGTAACAGGAAGTAGCAACCCAATAAATTTGGGAAGGCCATGGCGAAAATCATTGCGTCTGAGAAATCGATTACCGACCCCAACTGCATGGACGATCCAACTACAACAAAAAACAGGAACAACAATTTGTAGGTAATATCCGTGAACCTGTTCTCTCCGAACAGAAAGGTCCATGCTTTTAAACCATAGTATGACCAGGAGATCATGGTGGAGAATGCGAACAGGACGACAGCGACGGTAAGTACCCACGGAAACCAGGAGAAAGCAGATTCGAACGCAGTTGAAGTGAGCTGTACACCGGCGCCCGGATCAATCGATGGATCCCAGGTTCCGGTAATGATGATTACAAGTGCGGTAATGGTACAAACCACAATGGTATCAACAAACGGCTCATACAGTGCCACAAACCCCTCGGTTACCGGACGATTGGTTTGTACGGCAGAATGTGCAATTGCGGCGGAACCGATACCTGCTTCGTTAGAAAATGCAGCGCGTTTGAAACCCTGGAACAGCACACCGATCACACCGCCTGAAATCCCCTCAGCAGTAAATGCACCGTCAATAATTGCGCCGATAGCCTCCGGGATCATGGAATAATTCATGAAAATGATCGCCAGGCCCGCGGTAACATAAGTTACTGCCATGAATGGTACGATTTTTGATGTAACCCGGGCGATGCCCTTAATACCACCCATGATGACCAAACCAACCAGGGTTGCCACTATCAACCCAAATAACCAACCTTTGTCAGCCAACCAACCGGTATCCCCGCCAGTTACATTGACCACCTGCGCAAAACTCTGATTGGCCTGGAACATATTGCCACCACCAAATGAGCCACCAACACAAAAAATGGCGAACATCACTGCCAGCAGTTTGCCCAGCTTTGCGAAGCCGGCACCCTTCTCGGCCAGGCCCTTCGTCAGGTAGTACATCGGACCACCTGATACGGTACCGTCCGGTAACTCGTCACGGTATTTCACACCCAGCGTACATTCAGTGAACTTGGATGACATACCAAGGAAACCCGCCAGTATCATCCAGAATGTTGCACCCGGACCACCCAACGATACGGCAACGGCAACACCTGCGATATTACCCAGACCCACGGTACCGGATAATGCCGTGGCGAGTGCCTGGAAGTGCGTTACCTCACCGGCACTTTCCGGATCGTAATAATCGCCACGCACCAGTTCGAACCCGTGTTTGAATGCACGCAGGTTTATGAATTTAAAATAAAATGTGAATATAATCGCTGCAGCTATCAACCAGACCAATACAAATGGAATTTGCACACCGGCAACGGCAAATGAAGAAAAAACGGCTCCTGCGACTGCATCTGCGAATGGTTTGGTGGCAAGATTGATTCTTTCATCAATGCCCATGTCTGCAAATGCGGAAAAACTGGCGATTAAGCAAATGAGGGTGGTGATACCCACTCTTGGTTTTGACATTAACAATCTCCGGCTGGATGGATACGGGTCAGGGAACTACAGTCACAGGGCATTCAGAAGCCTGCACAAGATGACTGCCAACGCTGCCAAAAACATGTGACTTGAGCTTTGATGTGCCCTGGCGACCCAGGATGATATTGGTAACGCCATTTTCCATGGCAAGTCTATGCAGGGTATCGGCGACATGGCCATGCCGTACAAGTCCTTCAACGTCGATCCCTTCTGCTTTCAAGCGATCGACAACGGGACCGATGATTTTGGAATGGGCCCGTTCAAGCTCTTCTTCGCGGCGCTTGTGGCGCTCAGAATTCTCTTGCACGGTAGAAAACGTAAACGGTGACCATTCGATGACGTGCGCAACAAATAATTTCGCATTTGATATTTTGGCTTGTTCTTTTGCGTATTCAATTGCCCTGTCGCTACATTCACTACAGTCAATTCCCACCATTAAAGCTGAACTCATTACGCGTTCTCCATGTCGCAAAGTCCCATTAGTCTAACTCAACATTCTGAAAATTCAGCGGCGACTATATCACCATATTCGGGACAATGAGGACAACAACGCCAAAAGTGGCCAATCAAATCGCCTCTCGCCATTTAATGGAGCAACCCATCGAAGGAATCTGGTGTTCAGGACCACGGCCGGTTTCTGCGACCTTTTTCATGGCTTCAAACAGTTCCCGGGTTTGGCTGTCATCATCAGATTTCGGTCCGGCCGCGTCAAGACGACCACGGTACTGAAGTTCCAAATCTGCGTTGTAACCGAAGAAATCAGGTGTGCAGACTGCACCATACGACCTGGCAACTTCCTGGGTTTCATCAAGCAGGTAAGGGAAAGGGAATTTAAACTCATTTGAAATCCGCAACATATTTTCAAAAGAGTCGTCGGGATATGCCACCGTATCATTGGGCATGATGGCAACACTGTTAATTCCCAATTCCATCAATTCCCTGGCGTCTCGAACCAGTTTTTTACGTATTGCCTTTACATAGGGACAGTGATTGCTGATGAAGAAAATCAGTAAACCGCGTTTCCCCAGGCATTTTTTCAGTGTCCATTGTTGCTGATCCACACCCGTCAGGTTGAAATCTATGGCCTTTTTTCCAAATTCACATACCGGTGTCTGCAAGCTAACCATGTGCGTTACTCCGAATCGCCGAAATGATTAGTATATCAGGCAGTCCGCTTAATCTGTTTGAGCAAAATGTTGCCAAATTTGCTATGATTGATATAGAACTTTTTGGTCTTTGAGTACTCTATAGTCAGGCCGCACCAATGGTGCGGCACTGGTGGGGATAAGAGTGAAACAACAACGGAAACACACAATCGGATTTTTGAAGGGCCTTGTGGCTGTTTTGCTGTGCCTGTCGCCTTTGTTTGCGTTGGCAGATAGTACTACTCAATCTGCATCCCCTTTATTCGGCCTGACCCAAAATGAGGGTTTGAATCAGCCGCTGGCGCTATTGCCGTTGCAAAAGGAAAATTCTCAAAATAATCTCGCATTTGATCTGGGCGGCTCGGAGTCGCGCAAACTTGAATTGCAACTATCAAAACCAATAACGCTGAGTATTAACAATCATCAACTTAAATCATCCTTTGGTGTCGGTTCTGTTTTTCTCGATAGCTCCCTGAGCCTGCACATGAACAACAACCTGGACATCACGACCAGCCTGGGTGCTGGAAAAACCCAGTCATCATTTCAGCCCCTCGGTAGCATCCACTGCCAGAATGGAGTTCTTGACCAGGGTTCCTTCCGTGCCTCGGATTGCTATTTTATCAACCAGGCAAACGTCTTAAAGCAAGACCAGGTCGCCCTTGGCCTGCGTTATGGCAAGGGTAACTTCAACTCGGCTGTAAGCATGTTCCGGCGTGAATCCGGTGTCGGTCAGCAGGGGGTTGTCAATTATGCAACACCGATGAATAGCGCGGCCTTGGGTGCAGCAATGCTGACATCTGAAGCTGGCAACCCGTTTCTCCAGGGATTAGGCGCTGGGTTACCACTCGACTACATGAGCAGTGAAACTTCGGGTCTTGATATTGAATTCCAGGTTGGCTTCGCCATGGATAGTGCGGGCGATATACGGCTTGGACTCCAGTTGACCCATGTTGTAGACGCGTCCTACGAGACCACATCAGCGTTCGCACCAGGTTTGCAGAACTGGACAATTTCCAGTCCTTTCGAAAGCGCAACGATGAATCTGGATTGGAGTAAGGGCAATTTCAGCGGCGGTCTTCAGGGTTATTATCGTGAACAGGTTCAGTTTCTGAATCGCCCGGATCTGGATAGCGCAACGACTTTTGATGTCCACTTTACCTGGCGTGCACCGTGGAATGCCAACCTCAGCGTTGGAACCAGCAATGTGCTGGGTGCCGGCAGTGGTGATAAAAGCAAGACTGACACGGGTTTGCAAGACCCGTTTGAATCTGTTTATGGTCGCATACCCTATGTCAGGTATCAGCAAGACCTCTGAATTTTTACCTAGGGGGTGTTCTCAATCACCCCTTATAATCAACCCACATTTTTCAACCAATAGATACATGGTAGACTTGCGCCAGTGTTCAAAATACATCTAATTTGTCGAGATCGTTAAATGAAAAAACTGTTGTTTTTTGTCCTTGTCTTTTCAATACATTGCGCTGCGCAAGCCGCAGATGAATTCTCTACGTTGGAAGAACGCATGACGGGTAAGGAATTTAAAGAAACCGGTCTTGGAAAGCTGACAGATGCTGAATTGACCGCTCTCAATGAATGGTTGAGACGTCATTCAGTCGCTACCCTGGAAAATGCGGCGGCAAGTCCAAGCCCGGCCGCCGGCGCTGCGGTTGCCGGTACCGCTGCCGATACCGATGGTGCTAAAGACATGCGTGGCTTTGAGAATCAGCCCAAAACCAACAAGGAAGACAATATCATTTATAGCTCGATCGTTGGAACATTTGACGGTTGGAAAGCCAAGGGGCAGCTGTTTAAGCTAGCCAATGGTATGATCTGGCAACAGTCTGAACATGATGTTTTTTATGTTCCTCCGGTAGAAAATCCAGAGGTAACCATAAAGAAGGGCTTTATGAACAGCTGGACCTTGTCACTGGTGGGCCGCAACTCGAAAGTTTCTGTCAGGCGTATCCAGTAAGATACTCTCCGCATAAGCCTGTTCAGCACGTTCTCAGAGGTTGAGTTTTCTCAGCGCCACTTTGAATTTGAATAAATATACCCTTATGACAAGATAGCATGCTGTCCCAACGAGAAACAGGACGTAGGGGCCGATGGATGACGGGCGCTGAAATCCGGATGTTTCCACCAGGAACCAGCCGGACGCGATGATTAACAGCAACAATGCCGCGTAACTGGTCATTTTAAAATGATATATGCGGTCTCTTAGCTTACGGCGGCGAAATTCCTTCAGCTGTTCCTCGGCAACCTCTCCACGCTGAAATCCGCAGTAAGGGCACAACATGGTGTTGCTGGAGATGTTTTTTTCGCAACTGGGACATAAAATGATAGCCATGATCTGGTCCTCACATCTGTAAATGCACCAATGCAGAGTCTCTTCAGGCCTGACCGAAAAATCTCAGTTCAGCACGTAAGCCACCCGTTTTCCGGTTCTCAAAATGAATCGACCAGCCATATAACTCGCACAGGCGCTGAACAATCGCCAGCCCAAGGCCCGAACCCTTGCCGGTAATGCCTTCACCGCGATAGTGCCTGTTCATCACGAGTGACAATTCCGCCTCCGGAATACCAGGCCCGGTGTCCTCCACAAGGAGACGCCCACTACCAATAGTGCATACCACTTCACCCGACGGCGTATAGCGGATGGCATTGCTGATCAGGTTGCCAACGGTGACCGCAATGACGGACTCCGGAGCAATCACGCTGACCTTATCCTCCCCGACTATCTTCAGTTCGAGTGGTTTTTTGTCCAGTAAAGGCTCATGAAGATGTATCAGATTTTCAACGATTTTACCCACATCCTGGGCGTCACTATCCTGGTTTATGCCTTGTTCAGCACGCACGAGGTGAAGTAAAGCAGTGGTAATATCTGTCGATTGCCTGGCCGCCCTCGCGATACGTAAAACCCGGTTCTTGGTTTTATCCGAAAGATCCTTCTGCGCCAGTAACAACTCAGTCGCACCGGAAATCACCGCCAATGGTGTTCTTAATTCATGACTGACATCGGCGTTAAATTCCCGATCCCTTTCAACGAGGTGGTGTACGCGTGCGGCATATGCATCCAGTGCCGCTGCCAGCTGGCCGACTTCATCATCTGGAAACCATCTGGCCAGACCGGGGGACGGTGTCTCTTCAGCCAATTGGCTTAATCGTTCGGCCAGGTCCGTAACGGGTTTCATAACCGCACTGGAAGACCATAAACCCAGTGCCAGTGATAACAGAGAAAATACAAGCACCGCGGCCACCAACGACCAGATAAGCCGATCGGTCAAGCGTTGATTTTCCGAGATGTCATAAATCAGGAACGCCCACAAATCGTCATCTTTGCGCACTGCTGCCTTGAAGTAACCTTCGGGCGTTTCAACCTCGTGAACACCGGTTGAGAGTTCCCTGATTTGTGCCATGACACTGTGATTGGGGTCCCCTGGCCGGGTAATGAACCCCTGGATACGGGTATGGAACGGCTCTACAAGCGTCGGGTCTTTATGCAACTGTACCAGGTAGTCATCAAGCTCCTGCTTAAGTGTCGAGCCAATGAGTTCATCTTCGAGATTGCTTTGCAGTAAGAGAGTGCTAAACGCAAATAGGCTGCTGAGCAGTGTGCCAAAGAGCAAAAATGAAAATATGATGCGGCTTCGGAGCCTACGTCTGTATAGCATTTGACTCCAATAGCCGGTAGCCAATACCGTGCCGTGTCTGAATCATTTTGGTGCCAAACGGCTTGTCAATCGCTGAGCGAAGAGAGTGTATGTGAACCCGAAGACTGTCGCTATCAGGCATCTCCTCTCCCCACACTTCCTTTTCTAACTCCGCCCGGGTCACCACATTGGGCGAGGCTTCCATCAGGCAACGCAATAATTTCAATCCAATAGGATTAAGGTCTATCTCCTGATCGTTGCGGTGCACAATCAAAGTGTCAGCATTAAATACCAGGTCGCCGATCTGCATCTCCTTACTGGCCCGCCGGATTCCCCTTGAGGTCAGCACTCTCAGTCTTGCTTCAACTTCCTGCAACTCGAAAGGTTTAACCAGGTAATCATCTGCTCCGGTCTCAAAACCGGCCAGTTTATCTTCAAGACGATCCCTGGCCGTCAACATCAAAACCGGTGTGTTTTTACCCGCTTCCTGACGCAGTTTTCGGCATACTTCCAAACCGTCCAACCCTGGCAATGCAAGGTCCAGAACGATGGCATCAAAATCATTGACAATGGCCAGGTGAAGGCCGGTAATGCCATCGCCGGCAAAATCCACCGTATGCCCTATCTCATCCAGGTAGTCGCCAAGATTAGCGGCGATATCCGGGTTGTCTTCAATAATCAAAATACGCACATTCAATACCTATTTTATGAACCAGCAATAGAAAAGACCCAGGTAGATGATTTTACCACCATACCTGGGCCCTGAACGCCCTGCTAACGTGCTCACAGCTGGAGTAGCTGCACTCTAATACGAACAAGCTTTCACCTGAAGTACAAAGTGGTGAATAAGTGTATGCCTGCACGTGTTAAAAAATGGTTAATCAAAGTGGAACTTTCCGTTAAGGCGGTCTTGTCATCAGGAAAAGTCCCGGCTAAAAGTCCATGACCTCCACGTCCCTGAGACCTTCGGCAAGAGAATCAGCGTCACCACCTTCCGACAGTTTCACAGCCAAACGGACTTCGTTCGCCGAATCGGCATGCCTGATAGCCTCGTCGTAGGTAATCTTGCCTTCCTTGTACATCCCGTATAAACACTGATCGAACGTGATCATGCCATGGTGCCTGGATTCTTTCATGATCTTCTTAAGCTCGGTGATCTCACCATTACGAATTCTTTCCTGCACCAATGGTGTTGCCAGGAGTACTTCGACCGCCGCCCAGCGCCGGGTCTGGTCCGCGGAAGGAACCAATTGTTGAGCGATAATTGCCCGCATGTTGAACGATAAATCGAGCAATACCTGCTCTTTTGCCTCCTCGGGGAAGAAATGCAATATGCGATCCAGTGCCTGGTTGGCATTATTGGCGTGCAATGTACACAATACAAGATGACCGGTTTCAGCAAAGGTAATGGCGTACTCCATGGTCTCACGTGTGCGAACTTCGCCGATCATGATGACATCCGGTGCCTGCCGCAATGTGTTGCGCAAGGCCACTTCAAATGAGTCCGTATCAATTCCTACCTCGCGCTGGGTCACCAGGCTCTTACCGTGGAAATGCACGTACTCAATAGGGTCCTCAACGGCAATTATGTGGCCGCTCATTCTCTTGTTACGGTAACCAATCATGGCCGCCAGCGAAGTTGATTTACCGGTGCCGGTAGCGCCCACAAATAATATGATGCCTCGTTTTGCGAGTGATAAATCGGTCAACAGCTCAGGCAAGCCGAGATCTTCGAATGTTGGGATCGTCGTTTCAATACGCCGGCATACCATGCCGACGTGGGCCTGTTGGTAAAATGCACTGACGCGGAACCGGACATCCTCTCCAAGCGAAATGGCAAATTGACATTCCATCGTTTCGTCAAGTTCCCTGATTTGCTTTTTGGTCATGATGCTTTTTACGATTTCACTGACTTCATCCGGAAGCAGCACCTCGGTTGAAATCGCGCGGATTTTGCCATTGACCTTGATGCACGGAGGCGCATCCGCCGTAACAAAAAGGTCAGAGCCTTTTTCCTGATGAAGCTCCTGTAACCAGCCTTCTACTGCACTCATATCTGCACCTCCAAAATCAATTACCCGATCTGTTCCCAAATGATCCCGTCAGGTATTTCTCACATAAAAAGTTTACGGTCTACCGCCTTCCTGGCTGCCTCCTGGCGTGCAACGATACCCCTGGACACCAGTCCTTCGAGGTACTGGTCGAGTGTATGCATACCAACATTCTGACCCGTCTGAATGGCGGAATACATCTGCGCCACCTTATCCTCACGTATCAGGTTCCGTATGGCAGGCGTTCCAAGCATGATTTCATGCGCGGCAATACGACCACCGCCGATACGTTTCATCAGTGTTTGCGCGATGACTGCACGTAAAGATTCCGACAACATTGAACGCACCATGGATTTCTCCCCGGCTGGAAACACATCAATGATACGGTCAATCGTCTTGGCTGCCGAACTTGTGTGCAGCGTGGCAAAAACAAGGTGACCGGTTTCCGCCGCAGTCAAGGCCAGACGGATCGTTTCGATATCCCTCATTTCACCTACCAGGATAATATCCGGATCTTCGCGGAGTGCCGAACGCAGTGCCTGGTTGAAGCCATGGGTATCGCGGTGTATTTCACGTTGATTGATCAGGCATTTTTTCGATTGATGCACAAATTCGATGGGGTCTTCAATGGTCAGAATATGCCCGGCTTGTGTGGTGTTGAGATGATCGATCATCGCTGCCAAAGTTGTCGATTTACCAGAGCCGGTCGGTCCGGTCACCAGTACCAGCCCACGCGGGACATTGATAATTTCCTTGAAAGACGGCGGAGCACCAATATCATCCAGTGTCCAGACCGCTGCCGGAATGGTACGGAATGCGCCACCGACCCCACGATCCTGGTGGAAGCAATTGACACGAAAGCGGGCAAGCCCCGGTACCGCGTATGAGAAATCCACTTCCAGGTTCGCCTCAAAGTCACGGCGCTGATGGTCACTCATGGTGCTGTAAAGCAGCTCGGTTAACTGTTGATTATCCAAAGCAGGTAAACTCAGGCGGCGTAAATCACCATCCACACGAATCATGGGTGGCAGAGCAGATGACAGGTGAAGATCCGAAGCCTTGTTTTTTACAGCAAAGGCAAGCAGTTCAGCGATATCCATTAAACCCTCCTTGCAGGAACACTGGTCGCGTTACAATACTAACTTATTATGACTCACTATTTAAAAGATGCTTAAACCGACTCCCTGGTTCGCATCACGACAATTGTAACAATAGTCCCTGAATAAGCGCGCTGCAACATGAATGAACCAATTGGACGCCTGAATTTAGTCCGGCAAAGAATAAAAAAGGCCTGTATCGCCGCAGGCAGACAGACTTGTGAGGTCTCTTTGCTTGCTGTCAGTAAATGGCATCCGGCTGAAAAAATCAGGGACTTACACAAGCTGGGAGTTTGTTCATTTGGCGAAAACCATGTGCAGGAAGCACTGCAAAAGCAACGGGAACTGGCCAGCCTGGATGTGCAATGGCATTTTATCGGCAACCTGCAATCGAATAAGACCCGCGCCATTGCAGAGAATTTTCAATGGGTACAAAGTGTCGACAGGAAAAAAATCCTGCAACGGTTATCGGCGCAACGACCGGATTCCATGGAGCCGCTCAATATTTGTTTACAGGTTAATATCGACCTGGAACCACAAAAAGCCGGCGCGAGGCCTGAAGAAATTTTGCAATTGGCTGAGCTTGCCAGCGGTCTCGGTAATATAAGGTTCAGAGGTTTGATGGCTATACCCATGAATACAAGTGACCCAAGACAGCAACACGACAGCTTTCGCAAGGTGAAAGCCTTATTTGATACGCTTAAAACCGTGGGTTATGACATTGACACCTTATCCATGGGCATGTCATCTGATTTGGAAATAGCGATCTCTGAAGGCAGTACCATGGTTCGAATTGGAACAGACCTGTTTGGAGATCGCGAATCATGAATTACTCTATCAAGGACAAAAAATGAGAATCGGATTCATTGGCGGAGGTAACATGGCGACTGCGTTGATCAGCAGCCTGTTTGCATCGCGCCACATTGTCGATCGGGTGCAAGTCGCCGACCCCGGTGCCGCCGCCAGGGAATATTTGCGAAAACGATGGCCGGTCACATGTTACGAGCACGCTGCCGATGCCATCAAGGGGATGGATGCCATCGTCCTGGCGGTCAAGCCACAGGTATTACCGGTTGTTCTCGAAGAAATACATGATCTGGTCACCGACAAGCAATTGATCATATCCATCGTTGCCGGTATACCCACCAGCCAGATCGCCGCGCAACTGCAAGCCAACCCGCCGATCGTCCGCACCATGCCCAACACGCCTGCGCTGATCGGCCTGGGTATTACCGGTATGTACGCCAGGGTAAACTGCAACCTCGCTCAACGCGAACTGACACAAAACCTGATGGAGTCGGCCGGCGAGGTGGTGTGGCTGGACAAGGAGAGCCTTCTGGATGTGGTGACCGCGGTATCAGGCAGTGGACCCGCCTATTTCTTTTACCTTGTTGAATGCCTGAGAAAGGCTGGAACGCGCTTGGGATTACCTGCAGAAGTGGCGGCCAAGCTTGCGCTGCACACCGCCCATGGTGCCAGCGCCATGGCGGTCCAAAGCGACGTCGATGTCACTGAACTCCGCCAGCGGGTGACAACCAAGGGTGGCACCACCGAAGCCGCAATGGAACAACTCAATGCCGGCCATTTTGAACAATTGATAGATGCAGCAATCACCGCTGCAACCAGGCGCGGACAGGAACTCGCAGGCAACGAGGCACATCCATGAATTTTACCCTTGCCCTCATTTACCTGATCAGCACACTGACGGATCTTTACGTCACTGCGATTTTGCTGCGATTGCTATTACAGTGGGTCAGGGCCGACTTTTACAACCCCTTGAGCCAATTCCTGATCAAGGTCACCAACCCCGTACTGGTTCCAGCCCGTCGCCTTATTCCATCGGTCGGCAAGCTGGATACTGCTTCAGTGGTGGTCATGCTTTTGCTGGAATTGTTACAGCTTGTGATCATCAGTCTGCTCAGCAGGACTGACTATGGATTCCAGTTTTTGTTTTTATTTGCAGTCAGGAAATTACTGATTGCACTTCTATTGACCTATTTTATCCTGATCATTGCAAGGGTCATTATCAGCTGGATAGCGAACCAGTCGCGGCATCCACTGATCCCGCTGATTTACCAGTTGACCGAACCGGTGTTGAGACCTATAAATAAGTTGATACCACCACTGGGTGGCATTGATCTCTCACCATTGTTTGCATTGATCGCGCTACGTGCATTATTGCTTTTACTAGGATGGTGAATAACAGGCAATAGGCCACATAACTGTAAAGTCTGCCGCCATGGCTAATTGGAAATGAACCGGAAGTCTGCTTAGAGGAACTGATAGATGAAAACACTGTTAAAAACACTGGCTCTCCTGGCAGTCATGTCATCATTTGCTGCAACTGCGCAGCAGGCAGAGGTGTTTGACGACTATACGGTTCATTACAATGCGCTGAGTTCCAGCATGATTTCTCCTGAAGTGGCCAAGGCATACGGAATCCGTCGCTCCGAAAGCCGCGCCCTGATCAATATTTCGGTCCTGAAAAATACCGAAAATCAATTACCGGTGGCGGTGAAGGCAACGGTAACCGCTTCAGGCCGCAACCTGACCGGACAAACCCGTGAGGTGGAGATGCGGGAAATCAACGAAGGTGGGGACGCAATATATTACATAGGTGAACTGTCTGTCAGAAATATGGAAACCTTTGATTTCAGTGTAATGGTCACACCCGAGGGGCAGAGCAAGCCATTCAATATAAAATTCAGACAACAGTTTTTTACCGAGTAAGGTGTACTGTCAGCCCATTCATTTCTGTTGCCGCAGCTCCATAACAGCCGCGTAGCCGCTACGGAAATCCGGATAAGACAAGCTGAACCCGCTTTCACGCAATCTCTGGTTGCTTACGCGTTTTCCGCGGCTCGCGTTTTCATCAGTAAGGCCTTTGGGTGAAACACAGCCCTGTTCATTCGCCAACCATTGAATGACTTCATACCTCGGTGCCGGCTGGTCATCGCTGGCCAGGTACAACGCTTCCGGCTCATCGATCTCCAACAGGTGTTTCAGTACAGCTGCCGCGTCATCACGGTGAATGCGATTGGTGTAATAGGGCGGGACTTGCTGAACCTCCAGGTTGTCTGAGGCGGCAAGCCTGATCAGCCTCTCGCGATCAGGGCCATAAATTCCTGAGATTCTGACAACGACAAGATTTTTTGTGCAACGACCGGCAAGCTGCTCCATTTCCAGAAGTACCTTGCCGTTAAAGCCAGCGGGATCTGGTCTGGTTTCTTCATTGACGATACCACCATTGGCTTCGCCATATACGGCAGTACTTGAAACCAGCAGCGTCCTGGACGGGACCTCTTTAAGCGCACCCCACAGGTTTTTCCATCCCTGGATGAAAATGGCTTCATAAGCCGCCTGATCACGGCTGGCCGGTGTCGGCATAAACACCAGCCAGCCAATGTCACCGGGCAGATCGGTAAGTGTAGCCGGGTTCAAAAGGTCGGCCTTGACGGGTTGAACGCCTTCAGGCAGCGTCGATGTATTACGTTTTAAGCCATAAACAAAATGCCCGTCTTGCATCAATGCGGTAGCCAAAACATTGCCTACATCACCGCAACCGGCAATCAATACCCGCATTACACCGGTTCCGGTTTCGATTCATCCTGACGTGCGCGCGAACCTGGCAGGGTTCTCAACCATATGAGCCAGACCACCAGTGCATCGAGAATGATCAGGGCCTGCCATAAATACAGGTGAAACCATTCAAACGCGGTGTAATTCCACTGGCCAAGGTAGTAGAGGCTGATGATTCTTACCAGGTTCAGAATCTGGATGGCGAAAAAACCGGCAACGAAGCCGATCACCTTGTTTTTAAAGGGTGCCGGAAAAGCGAATATGGCAGAAAATAGTATGATAACAGCCTCAAGTCCGTTACAACCCCGCTCGATACGCACCCCGAATCCTGAAACCTTGTCACGGATCACATTACCTGTTGCTAACACGTTGTCGTCAAAAACCTGCACAATCCAGACACTGATATCCGCAATCATTGATGTAAACGGCAGGATGATGTACTTTTCCGCTGATTGAAAAAGCTCAAGCGTAAACAGCCCGATCAGCAGCACTGAGAATATGATAAAAAATCTAAGCATAAGGCCTGTCGCCATACCTGTTAAACAGAACGCAGCAATGGTACCCAAAGCCCATCGGGCTTGCACGCCGTTTATGCCACAACGCGACCGTTAATGAACAAGCTGAACCAGAATATTTTCCTGATTGGTCCAATGGGATCGGGCAAAACCACGATTGGAAAGCAACTGGCAAAAAAATTCGGTCTTGAGTTTTATGACTGCGATCACGAGCTTGAGCGACTGACGGGTGCAAGCGTCAACCTGATATTCGACCTTGAAGGTGAATCGGGGTTCCGCTTGAGAGAAAATCAACTGCTAAAAAAACTGACGGCAAAAAAAGGTGTGCTCATTGCAACCGGTGGCGGCGTGGTCTGCAGCGAAGAGAACCGTCGTCTGCTACGATCACACGGTCTGGTCGTTTACCTGAAAACCAGTATTGAAAGCCAGCTCAAACGGTTGAACAGGGACAAAAGCCGGCCACTGCTGCAAGCCGAAGACAGGACACAACGTTTATTGGATCTCGCCCAGGTACGTAACCCGCTTTATGATGCCACGGCCGACCTGGTTTTCAGCACCCGAAATTCAAGTGTATATGCAACGGCCAAAGCACTCTCTTCCGCCATTCTGAAACGCCTGGACTCATTCGGGCAGGAGCAGCCAGATGCACACGGTTAATGTCAACCTGGCCGACCGCAGTTACACGGTATATGTCGGTTCCGGAATGCTCGGTAAAGCACATCCTGCATTTGACAAATGCAGCGGCGGCACCGCGCTTATCGTCAGCAACGAAATAGTTGCACCGCTATACCTGGAAAGCCTGGCGGGTTCATTGGAAAAAGCAGATGTGCATAGCCTGATCCTGGCGGATGGCGAAGCCTATAAAACAGCAGAATCCTGGTCACGGATTATCGACAAGCTGATCGAAATCCGCGCCACCCGGGATACCAACCTAATTACCCTGGGTGGGGGTGTGGTCGGTGATTTGGGTGGCTTTGCTGCAGCCAGTTATATGCGGGGAATCAATTTCATCCAGGTTCCGACCAGTTTGCTGGCACAGGTGGATGCCTCGGTAGGAGGTAAAACAGGTTTCAATCATCCACAGGGGAAGAATCTGATCGGTGCATTTCACCAGCCTGGCGCGGTGCTGGTTGATATCGAAACACTGAAAACATTGCCGGCACGTGAATTTTCCGCCGGTTTGGCTGAAGTCGTCAAGATTGCAGCCGTGCGTGATGAAGAATTTTTGCAGTGGCTTGAAATTAACACCGTTGCAATCATGGCAAGGGAGCCAACAGCCCTTACGTCCATGATCGAGCGCAGCATCGTCAACAAGGCCGATATAGTGGCTGAAGATGAACGCGAGGCTGGTATCCGCGCACTTCTGAACTTTGGTCATAGTTTCGCCCATGCACTCGAAACGCTGACCGGCTACCGCTTATATCTGCACGGTGAGGCGGTTGCCATCGGTATGATGGTAGCCAGCAGACTCAGCGAGATCAGGGGACTTTGTGAAGACGGGTTCAGTGCGCGTCTCGGCACACTACTTCGATCTTTTGACCTGCCACTGGATCTACCGCGGAAGCTGGACGTGGATGACATACTTGATACCATGAAACTGGACAAGAAAGTCATCGCCGGCTCAACCCGACTGATACTGGTAACATCGGCCGGCCATGG
>Ga0210074_1000342_pt1 | contig 17322 bp, 10 predicted proteins | sample China_Galinas_Co_FD_184860 | JGI IMG/M metagenome (GOLD analysis project Ga0210074, IMG submission 184860) | Wetland microbial communities from San Francisco Bay, California, USA, that impact long-term carbon sequestration -... | ecosystem: Environmental > Aquatic > Marine > Wetlands ... | reverse complement strand
GCGCCAGAAACGCACTCCCCGAAAGAAGCAAAGAAGCGGGAGGGGGCGTCCCCTTCCCCCCGTGAGGGTGGGAAGGGGATCGAGGGGATGGGGGGCGGTCCAGTGGATCATCCAGGTTGATCGCGACTCGTCGAGCTGCGGCGCCGCGAGGCACCACGCGACTCTCGATACCGCCTCCCTGCGGGTCCCCGAAAGGGATCGACGGAGTTGGGGGGCGATCTGGTCAACCGGGAGGTGGCGTCTGTGCGGCTCCGCCGGTACACTGACCGGCACGGAAATGCGATAGATCGGGGCTGCGGTGTGCGGAGCCGTGGTGCCTGCCGCACCAGTCACTCACTCCCAGGGAGGCATCTCATGAATCCGAGAGCTCATCACCGTGTCCATCACCTTGTCCTCTCCGGTAACGGCGCCGCCCGGCTCGCGATCGCCGTCACCCTGCTGGCGCTCGTCGTCGCCGCGCTGGCGCCGGCCGCGGCGGTGGCCAAGAAGCGCCCGCTGTGGGACATTCCCCTCGTCTGGAAGCCGACCGACGAGATCGGCGACCTGGGGACGGTCGACCTGACTGGCCTCAGCAACGTGAAGATCCGCGTCGTGCCGTTCACCGACGACCGGGAGAACCCCGAGGAGATCGGCAAGAACGTGGAGGATGCGGACGAAGGGGTGATCCGGAAGGTGACGACCCGTGACGAGGTCGGTCCATGGATCGCCCACCAGTTCGCGTGGGCGATCGACCAGTTCGGCATCGACACGACGAAGGAGGGCGGCACGGTCGTCCTCCGGGGCGAGGTCAAGCGCTTCTTCGTCACCGAGAGCCACACGTACGACTCCGACGTCGGCGTCAAGGTGACGCTCGAGACCCCGGGCGGCAAGGTCCTGTGGACGGGGATCGCCAACGGGGCGGCGACGCGCTTCGGCCGCTCGTACAAGGCTGACAACTACTACGAAGTGCTGTCGGATGCGGTGCTCCAGGCCGCCTTCAAGCTGCTCCAGGACGATAGCTTCCACGACGCCCTCGTCGAGCACGGGCAGTAGGCATCTACGGAGGCTGGGGGCACCCCCTCCCACCCGCCGCTCTCGTCGGTTTGAGGTTTGGGGGTCTGTGCTGCCTTGCCGGGGGAGGCTCAGGGGGTGAGCGCCCGGCGGGCGGCGAGGGCTCGCTCGGCGGCCTCTTCCGGGGTGTCGGCGAGCGCGGTCAGGTGGCCCATCTTGCGCCCCGGCCGGGGCTCGGCCTTGCCGTAGAGGTGGAGCTTGACGTCGGGGAAGGCCAGGGCCTTGCCCCAGTCCGGCACCCGCACCGTGTCGGCGCCGGCGGGGTGCCACAGGTCCCCCAGGAGGTTCGCCATCGCCGCCGGGCGGAGCAGCTCGGTCGAGCCCAGGGGGAGGCCGCAGACCGTCCGGAGCTGCTGCTCGAACTGGCTGGTCAACGAGGCGTCGACCGTCAGGTGGCCCGAGTTGTGGGGCCGCGGGGCCAGCTCGTTGACCAGCAGCTCGCCGCTCCGGGTCTGGAACATCTCCACGCACAGCACTCCGACCACGTCGAGCGCTTCCAGGATCCCCCGGGCCAGCTCCACCGCCCGCTCCGCCACCGCGGGCGCCACCGGCGCGGGGCTGACCGAGAGGTCGAGGATGTGGTTCTGGTGGTCGTTGGCGATCACTCCCCAGTGGGTGAAGGCGCCGTCCATCCCCCGGGCACCGACCACGGAGACCTCGCGCTCGAAGTCGATGAACCCTTCGAGCACCGCCTCGTCCGTGGCGAGCTCCCGCCACGCGGCCTCGGCGCCGTCGGCGGTCTCGATCAGCGCCTGGCCCTTGCCGTCGTAGCCCCAGCCGGCGGTCTTGAGCACCGCCGGGACGCCGATCCGTCCTTCTGGCCGGGGCGCGACCGCGGCGCACAGGTCGTCCAGGCTGCGGATCTCCGCGTACGGCGCTACGGGGAAGCCGGCACCGGCGAGGAAGCCCTTCTCCCGCAGCCGGTTCTGGGTCGTGTGGAGCACCCGGTGGGCGGGGCGCACCGGCGCCCGCTCGGCCGCCGCTTCGGCGCAGGCGGCGGGCACGTTCTCGAACTCGAAGGTCACCACGTCGACCCGGTCCGCGAACTCGCGCACCGCGTCGAGATCCAGGTAGTCCGCCACCACCTCCCGGTCGGCCGCCTGGCCGGTCGGTGTGTCGTCGCCGGGGGAGAGCACGTGGATGCGGTAGCCCATGGGGCGGGCGGCGAGCGCCAGCATGCGGCCGAGCTGGCCGCTGCCGAGGACGCCGAGGGTCGATCCGGGTAGGAGCGGGCGGCCCGTTCCGCGGCCGGCGGCGCTCACGCGCCCTCCGGCGGCAGCACGTCGTCGCGGACCTTCACCTCCTGCTCGGCGCGGAAGGCGCGCAGCTTCTGGCGCAGCTCCGGGCGGCTGTTGCCCAGGATCGCCACCGCCAGGAGCGCCGCGTTCTTGGCCCCGGACGTGCCGATGGCGAGGGTGCCGACGGGCACGCCCTTGGGCATCTGGACGATCGACAGCAGGGAGTCCAGGCCGTTCAGCGCTCGGCTCTGGACCGGCACGCCGAGGACCGGCACCACCGTCTGGGCCGCCACCATGCCGGGCAGATGGGCCGCGCCGCCGGCGCCGGCGATGATCACCTCGAGGCCGCGCTCCTCGGCGGAGGCGGCGTACTCGGCCATCCAGGCCGGCGTCCGGTGGGCCGAGACCACCCGGCACTCGTGGGGCACGCCGAAGGCGGTCAGGGTCTCGTCGGCGTGGCGCATGGTCTCCCAATCGGAGGTGGAGCCCATGATCACGCCGACCAAAGGCGAATCGGTCGGTCGGGGGTCACTCATGGCGGACGAAAACCTACCACGCGGCGCTGGCGTTGCGATGGGATCGGCCGTCCCCGGGTGGGACGAAGGTCTTGCCGCAGCACGCCTTGACAGCCGTGTGACAGCGCGGATAGAAAGCCGCAACCGTTCAGAGAGACCGACCAACGCGGCGGGACCGGGGGCCGCTCCGGTGGAATGGATACCGGTGTACCCTCCGCCCGCCAGGAAGCGAAGGGGGACCGCGATGAGTCACCGTCCGATCCGTCCGTTGTCTGTCATCTCCACCGCCCTGCTCCTCGCCTGCACGCTCGGTTGGGCCACGGCCGCCGTAGCCCAGGAACCCACCCCGGGCCGCGTCGACTGCCAGGTGATCGGCCCCAAGGGGCACGGCATTCCCGGCGTGACCGTGACCCTCCTGTCCGGCGACCGGACCGTCGCCGCCGACGTCACGCGGGAGGGCGGCCGGGTCCAGCTCCGGAACGTGGCACCCGGCACCTACGACCTGCACTTCAGCTTCAACGACCAGGTGGAGACGCGCTCCGGCGTCACGGTCGAGGCCGGCCGGACGACCTCCCTGACCGAAGAGGTCACCTGGAACGTGAGCTTCGCCGAGACCATGACCGTCTACTCCGCGTCCCGCCGGCAGGAGCGGATCGTCGAGGCGCCGGCCGCCGTCACCCACATCACGGAGGAGGAGGTCGAGCGCGAAGCCTCCCACGGCCAGGTGCCGAAGCTGCTCGAGTTCACGCCGGGGGCCCAGGTCACCCAGAGCGGCCTCTACGACTTCAACTTCAACACCCGGGGCTTCAACAGCTCGCTCAACCGCCGCATCGTCACCCTGATCGACGGCCGGGACCCGTCGGTGCCGTTCCTCGGCTCCCAGGAGTGGGCTGCCGTCTCCTTCCCGCTCGACGACCTGGCGAGCGTCGAGCTGGTGCGCGGCCCGAGCTCCGCCCTCTACGGCGCCAACGCCTTCAACGGCGTGCTCAATTTGGTGACCAAGCAGCCGCGCTACAGCGAGGGCGGCTTCGCGCGGTTGACCGGCGGCGAGCTCTCGACCGTCAACGGGGACTTTCGCCATGCCGGCGAGATCGCCGACGGCTGGTTCTACAAGCTCCTCGGCGGCTGGCGCTCGAGCGACGACTTCGCCGTGTCCCGCGTCAACGGGGGCGAGTACGGCGGCCCGGGCTCCGGCGTCGGCACGCTGCCGCGCGAGCGCATCCCGCTGATCCGGACGGACGACGACATCCGCTTCGGTGGCGCCCGGCTGGAGAAGTACTTCGACAACGGGCACATCGCGACGGCTGAAGGCGGCTACGCCGAGATCAAGGGACCGGTCTTCCAGACCGGCATCGGCCGGGTGCAGCTGCGCAAGGTCGAGCGCCCCTGGGCGCGGGTCAACTACTCCGCCCCCCACTGGAACCTGCTCGGCTACTGGAACGGCCGCAAGGGCGACCAGGTGTCGCTCCTCTCCGGCGCGGACCTGGTCCTGGACTCCCACAACTACCAGGTCGAGCTCCAGGGCAACCAGGACTTCGCCGGCGGCCGCGGCCGGATTGTCGGCGGCGGCTCTTACGGCAAGGAGCAGATCAAGACCGAGGGCACGCTCACCTTCGCCGATCACAACGAGGACTTCGAAGCGCTGTTCGCCCAGCTCGATTACGACCTCACCGACCGGCTCAACCTGGTGCTGGCGGGCCGCTGGGACGACAGCTCGCTCCACGACGCCCAGTTCTCGCCCAAGGGCTCCCTGGTCTTCGCGTTCACTCCGAACCAGAGCCTCCGACTGACCTACAACGAGGCGTTCCAGGTCGCCAACTACTCGGAGTTTTTCCTCCAGGCCCAGACCGCGGTGCAGACGCCGGCCGGCCCCTTGTCGTCGATCAGCCTGGCGCCGGTCCAGGACGCCTTCGGCCTCGACCTGGGGTTCGAGAGCATCCCGATCCTGGCCCTCGGCAACGCCAACCTCGACGTGGAGAAGATCAAGACCTGGGAGCTCGGCTACACCGGGGTGCTCGGAGGCAACGTGCTGCTGACCGCCGAGTACTACAACTCCAACTCCAAGAACTTCATCTCCGACCTGCTGCCCAATCTGGGCGCCGCCGGCCGGTTGAACGACGACTTCCAGTCCTACTCGCCGCCGGAGGACCTGCCGGAGCCGGTGCGCGTGGCCCTGCTCCAGACGCTCCAGGGGCTGGCCGCCGGCAACCCGCTGCTGGCGTTCCTGTCGAACAACTTCGACGGCGCGCCGATCCTCGCCCTGGCGACCTACACCAACTTCGGCGAGGTCGACACCCAGGGCGTGGACTTGGGGCTCCAGTGGCACATCTCGCGGCCCTGGACGGCCCAGCTCAACTACTCCTGGTTCGACTTCAACATCGTCGACTCCGGTGGCCTGCCGGAGGACCAGCTCCAGCCGAACGCGCCGGAAAACAGCGTCTCCCTCGGCCTCTCCTACGTGGTCGACCAGTGGGACGCGGCGCTCAACTACCGTTGGGTGGATGAGTTCAACTGGGTGGTGGGGGTGTTCGATGGTGTCGTGGAGAGCTACAACCTGGTCGACCTGGTGGCGAACTACCGGGTGACCGACTCGGTCAAGCTGGGGCTGAACGTCTCCAACCTGCTCGACGAGCAGCACTGGGAGGCCTTCGGCGGCGACCTGCTGGGGCGCCGGGCGTTGGCGTCGGTCGAGTACTCCTGGTAGCGAAAGGTCTGCCGGGAGCGGAGCGAAGAGTCTGCCGGGAGCGGGAGGAAGGCGGCAGCTCCGGGACGGCGCGCGAACTGGATGGCTGGGGGCTGATCGCGCGCTTCGGCTCGGAGCGCGCCGGTCCGTGTGGGCGGTTCGGCGTGGTTGCGGGCGCGCTCCTCGACGCCCTCCACCGCCGCCTTCCTCCCGCTCCAACTACGAACCGTTCGCCTCTGGTCTTGACTGCCCTGCGGGGAGATCAGGGTGTTGCGGGTCGGGGCGCCGGTCGTCGAGGGAGGTGCGGAGGAGGCGGTTATTGTTCGATGGCCACGATGCGGTCGGGCCAGAGGAACCAGAGCTCGGCTCGGGGGGGCTCGGGGAGGTCGAGGGCTTCTTGGAGGGCGCGGGCGTAGGTGTGGAGCTGGGGAGTGTAGTGGATCGCGGCCTGGGTGAGCCACGCATCAAGCGGTTGCGAGGCGACCGGGCGGTTCGTCTTGTAGTCCGCCACGACGAGGTCGCCGGTCTCCAGATCCCGAAAGAGGAGGTCGATCTTCCCGGAAAGGAACCCGATCGGTCCTTTTGTATCGGGCCCAGGGCCAGCGATCAACGGCAGCTCGCGGGCGACGACTTCGCCAGCGATCGTGGCCAACCGGCTCAAGAGATGACTGTCTTCGAGGCGGTCTAGCACCTCTTCGACCTTGCGCCGTCCAGTCTCAATCTCGTCCGGCGCGAGCTCGGATTGCAGGAGGTGCGGTACTCGGTCCCGTGCGACTCGCAGTCTCTCGGCCAGTCGGGCCGACGAAGGTGCCCCTGTCAGATCCAGATTCTCGAGCAATTGGTGGATCACGTTTCCGCTGGCAAGCGCCACGTGGCGTTCAACCCCATCGCCGTCCAGTGTCAACGGTCCTGCCGGATCATCCATCGCTGAGGGGCGCCCGCCCAGCGGTCGCCGGCTGTGGTGCCACGCGGCGGCGCGGAGGGCGAGGAGCCTTTCGGAGTCGGTGGCGACGGCGGCCGGGTCCGGAAGCTCCGGCGGTGGCGCGGTGTCGCCGGAAGCGCTCGACAAGGCGCTCGACGCCGCATCGGGGGCGGCCTCCGGCGCGGGCTCGAGCGCCGGGAAGACCCACCGCACCCGGTGCTGGTCGATGCGGCCGCCCAGGCCCTCGGCGGTTGCCCACAGGTCGGTCAGGGTGAGGTCGGTGGGGAAGCGGCTGCCCAGGAGGTCGAGGGTGCTGGCGGCGTCCTCCGGCGGCCGGGGCCGCGGCGTGTCCGGCCAGGCGCCGGTGAGGACCATGCGCTGCTTGGCCCGGGTCATCGCCACGTAGAGGGTGCGCACCCGCTCGGCGGCCGCCACCCGCCGGCTCTCTTCGCGCACGGCGGCGAAGCCGGGTGTCGGGGCGCCGAACAGGCAGTACTCGACGCGCTCACCTCCATCTCCCTCATCTTTGCCATCGCCGGTGGGGCCCTCAGGGCCAGCCTGCCGCACCCGGCCGGCGGCGATCTCGGGGCCGCGATCGGGCGGCGAGGTCTTGTGGAGCTGGGCCAGGTAGACGTGGCCGAAGTCGAGGCCCTTGGCCTTGTGGATGGTCATCACCCGCACCGCGTCGGCGCCGTCCTCCTCCGACGGCGGTCGCCCCTCCTCCTCTTCGAGCGCCTCGCTCACCCCGCGGCGGAGCGCGCGCAGGGTCGCCGTCGTATCGCCGGCCGAGGACTCCATCGCCTCGACCAGGCGGCGGAAGAAGCGGTCCAGGTTGGCGAGCCGGTACGGTCCCAGGTGCCGGGCGGAGGCGATGAGCTCGAGCGGCACGAGGGTGCGCAGCCGTTCGACGAAGCGGTCGGCCGGGTCCTCGGCGAAGGAGCGGCGGAGGCGCTCGATCGCCTCGACCGCGGCCCGCAGGGTGTGCTCCCAGCCACGCACCCGGTCGAGGCCGGGCACCGCGGCGGCCGGCGGCATGCGCGCCACCGCGCGATCGATCACCTGCCGGATCGCGTCGACCGCCGCGCCTCGTCTGGCCTCCGACCTCGGCGCCGGGCCGGCGGGCCCGAGCTCGGTCCCGGTGGTGCCCAGCTCAGTCCCCAGCTCAGTCAAAGCGCGCGGGAAGCCCTCCCGCCAGAGCGGCAGGAGCGCCGCGTCCGGCACGCCGACGGCGGGGGAGCGGAGCACGGTCAGGAGCGCCAGGTGGTCTCCCGGATCGATCACCGCGCGCACCAGGGCGGCGGCGTCGATCACCTCCCGGCGCCGGTAGTACTGGCGGTCGCCGGTGACCGCGAAGGGCACCTTCGAGCGGCGCAAGGCCTCCAGGTAGTCGTCGAGGTCGGAGAAGGAGCGGAGCAGCAGCGCCATCTCGCCCCAGGCGACGCCCTCCTCGGCCTGGAGGCGCGCCAGGTCGCGGGCGATCGCCGCGGCCTCGAGGCGGGTGGCGTCCCCCGAGCGGGTGGCGGCGAGGGCCGGGTCGCCACCGCCTTCCTCCGGCCGCCAGGAGACCCAGTACTCGACCGGTGCCCAGGGGCCGCGGGCGAAGCCCGGCTCGCCCTCCAGGCGCGCGCAGGCCACCAGCGGCTCGAACCGTGGCTGGAGGCCCCGGTGCTCGACCATCACCGGCGCGACCGCCCGGCTCACCTCGTCGAGGATCGCCGGCACGGAGCGGAAGTTCTCCACCAGCACCCGCTTCTCGCCGCCGGCTGCGCGCACCCGCTCCCACAGGTCTTCGTAGGCCCGGAGGTCGGCGTTCCGCCAGCCGTAGATCGACTGCTTCGGATCGCCCACCAGGAACAGCCCGGGACGGGTGTCGGGCGGGCCCTCCAAAGCGAGGGCGGCGATCACCTCCACCTGCAGGCGGTCGGTGTCCTGGAGCTCGTCGACCAGGAGCTGGTCGATCCGGCGCCGCGCCCGGCGGGCCACGTCCGGGCGCCGGGCCAGGAGGTCGCGGGCCTCTTCCAACAGGTCGTGAAAGGTGGCGAGGCCGGCCAGGCGCATACGGTGGCGGACGGCGGCGAGGAGCGGTCCGAGGACGCGCCGGGCGCGCTCGAGGAGCTCCGGGTCCAGGCTGCGCAAGCGGTCGACCAGGGCGAGGAGCGCGGCGGCGGCCGACGCCACGGTCTCGGCGGGCGCGCCGTCCTCGGCCAGCGCTCCCCCCTCGGTCTTGTTGAAGCGGCCCCGCGCCCAGTCCTTGAGCCGGTTGCGGAGAGAGTCCCTGCCGTCGTCCCAGGCGGTGGCGACGGCGGTGCAGAGGGCCTCGAAGGCGCCGCTTTCGCCGTCCGCTTCATGCGCCGCCGCCCGCCCGGTGGCCCGCACGGCATCCAGCACCTCACCCGTCTTCTTCGCCCGGGCGAGGCCGTCGAGCCGGCCGCCGGCCGCCTCTTCGAACCCGTCCACCGCGGCCGCCAGCTCCCGGCGGAGGGCCGCCGCACGCTCGGGGGAGAACGGCGAATCTGCCAGGTCCTGCGGACGGAGACCCACCCGTACCAGGGCGTCCACCACCGCGCCGACCAGCTCGGCCGGGCCGATGCTCCGGGCGGCGAGGGCCAGGAGATCGTCGTCGCCGCCGTCCTCCGGAGCGCCGTAGCCGGTGCGCAGGCGCCCCTCCACCACCTCGCGGGCGATCTCCTCGATGCGAAAGCCGTCCGCGTCCACCTGGAGCTCCGGGTGCAGGCCGGCTTCGAGCGGGTGGGCGGCCAGGAGGCTCCGGCAGAAGGCGTGGATGGTGCGGACCACCAGGTGGTCGAGGGCTCCGAGCAGGGAGCGCGCCCGGGCCGCACGCTCCGGTGCGGCCGGCAGGGCGTCCGCCAGCAACCAGGGCGGCGTCTCGTCGCCCGCCGCCAGCTTGGCGAGCGCCTCGCCCATGCGGGACGCCATCTCCGCCGCCGCCGCTTCGGTGAAGGTGATCGCCACCACCCGGGAGAGGACCTCCGCGGCCACCGCCTCGGAATCGGGCGCGGTCGGCGTGGCGAGCGGGCGAGCGGCGGCCTCCCGCTCGGCCACCCGGGCGGTGCCCTTCTTCCAGCCCGGTCCCAGGGACCAGGCGAGGATGCGGGCGGTCAGGGTGGTGGTCTTGCCGGTGCCGGCGCCCGCCTCCACCAGGAGCGGCCGTTCGAACTCGGTCTGGGCGAGGGCTCGGGCCGCCGCGTCCGCTGCCAGGGCTTCCCGGTTGGCTCCGTCCCGCCGGCCCTGGGCGGAGGCCGCCGGGGGAGGCGAGCCGGCTTGCGCTCCGGTCGATCCGATCTCTCCGGTCGGGTCGGTTCCGTCCGCTTCGTCGGCCGGTCCGGGCACGGCGGGTGGGTCGCCGAAGAGCCCGAGCTGGCCGTTCTCCGGCGGGCGAGTGTCCGGCGATTCCGGCGCATCCGGCGCGTCCGGCGGAACGGGCCGATCCCGTCGCTTGCGGCCGCTCACGCCGCGCCTCCCCAGGCGCTCACGCGGCACCTCCGTCACCCGAGCGCTTGGACCGGCTGGGCAGGGTCCAGACGCCGAGGAGGGCGGACGCGGCCTGGCGGGCTTCGCGGGAGTCCGTCCCCGCCGGCTCCGTGCCGGTCGCCCCGTCGCCGCCCTCCGCGACCGCGGCCAGGATCCCCTGCCGCTGGTTGTCCGCCCAGGCGGCCAGGCGCCGGCGAGCTCCCGAGTCCCCCCGGACGCAGGCCTCGTGGAGCGCGCACCAGGAGCAGCGCCGCGGCTCCTGGTCCCGGTCCGGTTCCACCAGCCGCGGGAAGAAGGTGCCGCGGTCCCAGGCCGCCAGCCCGGAGCCGACCGCCGCCTGGAACGCGTCGACGAACGGCACGTGGCTGCCCCAGACCGTGAACTCCCGCTGCTCCGGCGGCAGGCCCTGGCGTAGGAAGACGTAGCGGCCCTGGCCGGCGTGCATGCTGGGCAGCGGTCCGCCGGTGGCCAGGGCGTAGGCCACCGCCTGCAGCCGGTCGCCCGCCTCGACCTGGCGCAGGAAGTGCTCGTCCCGGGTCTTCTGCTTGACCGCGTCGGAGATCGGCTTGCCCGTCTTGTAGTCGGTCAGGCGCAGGCCGGGGAAACGGCGGTCCACCATCCGGTCGACCCGGTCGGCGCGAAAGTGGAGTGCCCGCGCGGCGCCGGCGGCATCGGTCACGGTCACGGTGCCGGTGACCTCCGCCGCCAGGACCGACGGGCTGCGCGGCTGCCACTCCACCTGCCGCGCCGTCTCCATGTACGGCCGGGCGGCGGCCGCCAGTGCCCGTTCCAGGCCGGGCAGGGCGATCCCCTCGTCCTGCAGGAGCCGCGTGGCTCGCCGGTGGAGGATCTCCTCGAGCGCGGCGGGCGCCGGCCAGGGGACCTCCACCGGCTCCCGGGCGTCGGCCTCCTCGAGGGTCTTTCCTCGCGCCTTTCCGCGGTCCTGGGTTCCTCCGTCGTCCGGCAGGGCGGCGTTCACGACTTCTTCGAGCACCGCGTGGACCAGGGAGCCCACCAGCAGGGCATCGAGGCTGGGCGCGGCCTGGAGCGGGTCCGGGGTCGGCTCGACCCGCAGCACGCGGCCGAGGAAGGTCTGCCACGGGCAGGCGGCGAGCCGCTCGAGGGTGGTCACCCAGAGGGCGGCGTGGCGCGGGTCGCCCGGATCGTCCGCGCCGGCCGGGCCGACGAGCCCGAAGTAGGGCCCGAGAGCCTGGAAGCGGCTCCAGCCGTCGGGCGCGGAGAGGTCTGGATCGACTTCGTCGAGGATGCGGCGGTGGGCGGCGGCGAGGTCTCCCCAGGAGCTGTTCGAGGAGCTGGGAGCGTCACCGCCATCCGCGGCCGGAGCGGCTCTGGCAGGGGAGTGGGCGTCGGCGTGGGCGTCGATCTCCGTGCGGTCTTCGCGCAGGGCGATCGCCACCAGCCGCTCGAAGGCCTGCCGGTCACCCGCCAGGCCAGCAGCCATTGCATGGTCGGCGGCCGGCCGCAGGGTGGCGGGCGGCGGCGCGGGCGAAGCGGCGTCGCCGACCGGCTCCAGCCGCTCCATCCGTTCGACGAGCGGCGAGCGCGGGTTGGGCTGGCCGTCGGCGGTCGTGCTCTGCCACGACAGGGTGACGTCCGGTGCCGCGGCGACGAGCTGGGCGAAGAGATGGCGCTCCTCGTCGAAGCCCCGGCGCTTGACCGGCAGGTCGGGGAGCACGCTCAGGAGAAGCTGGCGCAGGTCGTCGGCCAGCAGCGGGTCCTCGCGGATCGGGCGCGGGAAGACCCCCCGGTTGAGGCCGACCAGGAACAGGTGCTCGAAGGTGCGGCCGCGGGCCTCCATGGCGTCGAGCAGGGCCACCCCGCCGCCGGCGCCGCCCACGGCGTCCCGCCCGGCGTCCTCCAGGGCGTGGGCGACGAGCAGGACCATCTCGTCGTAGGAGAGGGTCAGCCGGCCGGGGGCCTGGGAGGCCAGGGCGTCGATCGGTCCCCAGAGCGGGTCGGCGGACGGTTCCGAACCGCTTCCGTTCCGCCAAGCCCTGTTTCCTCCTGGAACGATCCAGCCGAGCTCGTCCGCCAGCAGCCGGCGCAGGCGGGCCAGGTGGCTCGCCACCGGCGCCGGCTCCAGCCGGTCGGCCCGGTCGGTCGAATCGGCCCAGTCTGCGAGACTGCGGACCAGCCGGCCGGCGGCGTCGATCGCACGGTGGATGACCGCCACCGGCACGCGCCGCCGGAGGGAACGCTCGGCCGGGTCGGCGTCGCCGGCGTCGTCATCGGTCCCGTCCGGACCGTCTCCCCCGTCGTCGCCGCCGACCGCGTGGATCCCCTCCCGGATCGGCAAAGGAAACCCGCTCTCCTCAAACCGGCGGAGGCGCCCGGGGTCGATCCGGGCCACGTCGCCCAGCCGGGCGGCCCCCAGGGTGTGGAGCGCCAGGCGCAGCTCCAGGCGCCTGGCCAGGCTCAGATCCAGATGAGGCGTCCCGGCCGGCCGCGCCGGTCCGTCGGTTGCGTCCGGCGCGTCGGCGTCGCCGGTCGGCCCTGCTGGCCCTGCTGGGTCGGTTGGCCCGGTCGGGGCCGCCGCGGCGTCGCCCAGGGCGTCCAACCAGCGGTCGGTCGGCACGCCCTCCCTGCGGCGGAGCACGTCGAGGAGCGCCCGTAGCCGCCGGCCGGCGGGGAGCAGCGGGCCGGCCCCGCTTCCTGCGCCACCGGCGCCGGAGAAGGGGATGCCCAGCCGGGTGAAGTGGCGCCGGAAGGCCGTGGCGAACGGCTGATCGGGACGGAGCGAGCGGGCGACCACGGCGATCCCCTCCGGCCGCTCGCTCCGGTCCAGCAGCGCCCGGATGCGCCGCGCCACCAGGCGCGCCTCCGCGTCCGCGCCTGGAGCGGAGAGGGTCTGGAGAATCGCGGGCGCGGGCTCGGTCTGCACTTCGTCCGCCAGCTCGACGGTCTCGGCCCGCACCGCCAGGCGCTCCAGGAACCGGCGGGTGAAGCCGGTCTCGAGCCCGCCGCGCCGGTCGTCCCGGCCGTCGGGAAGGGGCGCCTCCGCGCCAGTCGGATGGGCCGGATCGGGTGGCCGGTCGAGCACCACCGTCGCCCCCAGGCGCCGGAGCAGGGCCTCGATCAGCGCCCCGGCCACGCCGGTGGCGTCGGCAAAGCCGTGGACGAGGACGCCGCGACAGGGCAGGAGGCCGGGGTCCTCTTCGAGACACTCTGCCGCCCGGCGCAGGCGGTGGCCGGGCAGGTCCAGGTTCATCGCTTGGAGCGCTCGCTCCACTCCTGCCGCGAGGCGTACCAGTGCCTCCGCCCGTACTCGCTCCGAGACCGTGCCCACGACCCGGCCGGCGTCGTCCGCCGGGTCTCCGGTCGCCTCTCCCGTCTGGAGCGCCGCGTCCGCCACGCCATCCGCCAGCTCCAGCTCCAGCCCCGCGTCCAGGAAGTCGCGCACCGTCGCGGCGACCGGGCCGTAGCCGTCCGCCAGCTCCTCCAGGTGCTCGGCCAGATCCGGGATCTCCCGCCCCAGCCGCCGCACCAGGACGTGGAGCAGCGCGCCGCCGGCCCTCTTTCGCGGCGCGGCGGTGGCGGAGGCCTCGTCGAAGCCCTTCCGCTCCAGGACGTCCTCGGTCAGCCGGGAGAGCGTCTGGACCACCACCCCCGCCGCCGAGCGCCCCCGCCGGCGCACCAGCTCCGCCGCCAGGTGCTGCCGCAGGCTGTCCGACGCCACCACCACCCGCAACGGACGGGCGAGTAGGGCAAGACGCTCGGGAAGATCCAGCTCCCGATCCACACCACGACCTTCCCCGTCAAGCCGCTCCTCCAGCCAGGCGAACACCGCCTCCTCCGCGGCGCGCGGGCCGGCGGCGAGGAGGATCTTGGGCGAGGGCGGATCGGCGTGGGCCACGGGCGAGAGAGACGGGTGAACCAGAGGAGACCCGGAAGAGACGGGCCCGGTCTTCGGGGTGCGCCCATCGGAGCACAGGGCACCGGAGGTGTCAACCGGAGACGGCTCCGCCTTGCGGGGCGTCGTTGCTTTTCATTAGGTATCAGTGTAATACTTTATCATGAAGGATTCGCCTCGATTTGCGAGGAACGATGAACCACCAGAGGAGGTCACCATGACCACGAAGACACTCGCCCTGCTGTTTCTCGTCGCACTGATCGCCGCCCCGCTGCTCGCCGCGACAGCCGATACGCCGAATGCCACGGGGCCCCAGAAGGCAGTGGACACGCCGGCCGTGGCATGCTCCGGTGCGCTCACGGCGCCGGTGCTCGGCGCCCTGGTGTCCGCCGAGACGCCCGAGCCGATCCAGATGTCGTGCTACGACGTCCGCTGCGAGTGGATCGACCAGTGTTACAACGAAGGTGGGGGATGGGACACCACGTACCGCAGCAAAGTCTGTCTGACGAGCTGCGGCTACTGGTACGACACCGGCGAGACCTGCTGCTGGACCACCCAGCCGGGCACCTGCTAGACGCCAGGCGGGAAGATCCATCGGTCCGAGGTCCCGCGTGCTGCGCACCGCTCGCGGGGCCTCGTGTGCATGCCGGGAGTCTCTTCGACGTCCGCCTTGACGCCCTCCTCGGTGCCGCGCTTGCTCCGCCTCCATCTCTCCCGGGTGGCTTCAGGGGCGGTGCCACCTCTCCGCCACTCCGGCCGCAGTAGGATGATCGTGCCGCCGTGCCGGCGGTATCGACCGCGTCATCGACCGGAGGATGGACCCATGAACGAACGTTTCTTCGCGTTGCTCGAGGGGTGGGACGGCAACGGCGTCGTGGTGCGCCACGACCGGCCGACGGGGACGTGGATCTTCATCGCGCTCCACGACGACACGTTGGGGCCGGCGGCGGGGGGGACCCGGATGAAGGTCTATCCGGAGCTGGCAGACGCGCTCCTCGATGCCATGCGGCTGGCCGAGGGGATGACCTACAAGTTCGCCGGAGCCGGGCTGTCCCGGGGCGGCGGCAAGGCGGTGCTGGCGATCCCGCGACCGCTTGCGACGGAGGAGCGGGACGGCCTGCTGGAGCGCTACGGGGCGCTGGTCGAGTCGCTCCAAGATGCGTTCTCGACGGGGCCGGACCTGGGCGCGGGGCCGGACGCCATGACCGTCGTGGCGAAGAAGACCCGGTACGTCTTCGGCGCCGACCCGGAGACCGGACGGGCCGTCGATCCGGGACCGTTCACCGCCCACGGCGTGCTGGTGGGCCTGCGGGCGGCGCTGGAGCACGTCTTCGGCAGCGCCGATCCGGCCGGGCGGACCGTCCTGGTGGAGGGCCTGGGCGACGTCGGCGGTCCGCTTGCCCGGGAGCTCGCCGACCTGGGGGCCCACCTGCTGCTCGCCGACCTCGATCCCGGCAAGGCGGAGCGGCTGGCCGGTGCGCTCCGGGCCCAGACGGCGGTGGAGGTGGTGCCGCTGGAACGGGTGCCGGACACCGCCTGTGACGTTTACGCTCCCTGCGCGGTCGGCGCCACGGTCAACGCGGAGACGGTGCCGCGCCTCGGCTGCCGCATCGTCGCCGGCTCGGCCAACAACCAGCTCCGCGAGGAGGCGGACGCCGCGAGGCTCCACGAGCGGGGCATCGTCTACGTGCCGGACTACATCGGCAACGCCGGCGGCGCCATCGCGATCCTGTCGCTCCACGAGGGGGTGGACCACGCGGCGATCGACGAACGGGTCGAGGGCATCGGCGGCTCGGTACGGGAGATCCTCCGCGAGTCCGAAGAGCGCGGAGAGACCCCACTCGCCGCCGCGAACCGGCGGGTGGAGAGAATCCTGGCCGCCGGCCGGGGCTGAGCGCACCGGCGGCCGGAGACGATGGTTCTGGGGCTCAGGAGGTCGGAGCCTGCTTCGGCTCGCCCATCCCCAGGCGGTCGAGGGTCCAGTAGACCGGGCAGAACCCGGTGATCCAGCTCTGGATCATCAGCAGGCCGACGATGCCCGGCACCAGGAGCCAGGCGGGAGCGACCCAATAGCCGAGGGCGGTTCCTGCGGTGACCAAGATGCCGACGATTCCGTCGTGGACGCGACGTCGATTGTCCATGTCCTGTCTCCTCGGTTGTGAAAGTGCTGCAATCTTACCACGGTGTTCGCAGTCTGTGCCGATTCGTGTCCTGAATGCACAGTTCAGGCCGGTAGACGTACAGTTCGTCCTCTAACTGTACGCGTCGTGGTGATCGGTCGCGAGCCCGGGAGCGGTCGCCAGTTTCCCTCTATGAGAAGCGAGATGCCTGGTCGAGAGGTTCGATCCCCAGTGCCGCCAGCTTCCGGTACAGGGTCGAACGGCCGATCCCGAGCAGGGCGGCGGCCTTCTGCGTGTCGCCCCCGGAGCGGTCCAGGGCCTGCAAGATCTCGCGCCGCTCGGCGGCCTCGACGGCCTGCTTGAGGGTGCCGGTGGCGGCAGGGCCGGCGGCGCTCCGGCGGAGGCCCTCTTGGAGGTGGCGTGTCTCGACCAGCTCGCCCTCGTCCAGGAAGAGGGCGATCCGTGCCATCTCGCGCTCGAGCTGGCGGATGTTCCCCGGCCAGTCGCAGGCGGTGAGCACGTCCATGGCGGCGCGGGAGATGCCGGCCGACGCGAGGTTCCGGCGGCGCACCTCCCGGTCCAGGAAGTGGGCGGCGAGGTTCGGCACGTCCTCCCGGCGCCGCCTGAGCGGCGGCAGCTCCACCCGCCAGTCGGCGATCCGGTGGTAGAGGTCCCGGCGCAGAGCCCCCTCGGAGAGCATGGCGTCCACGTCCCGGTTGGTGGCGGAGACCACGCGCGCCCGCGCCGCGCGCGGCGAACGCCCGCCGATCCGGTAGACCTCGCCCTCCTGGAGCGCCCGCAGGATCTTGGCCTGGGTGGCGAGCGCCATGTCGCCGATCTCGTCCAGGAACAGGGTGCCGCCGTCGGCGAGCTCGAACTTGCCCGCCCGCGCCGCGACCCCTGTGGCGGCGCCCTCTTCGACGCCGAACAGCTCCGCCTCCAGCAGGTCCGTCGGCAGCGCCGCGCAGTTCAGGGCGACGAACCGCTCGGCGGGGCGACCGGAGGCCGCATGGAGGAAGCGGGCGAAGACCTCCTTGCCGGACCCCGATTCGCCGCAGAGGAGCACGCTGACGTTGCCGGGGGCGACCCGCGCGGCGTCGTTGTAGAGGCGGCGCACCTCCGGCACCACAGTGGGCGGGTCAGGCGGTGCGGGTGCCGGGGGCACGGCCCGCGGAGGGACGTTTCTGCGGGTCGGCGTGCCCCGGGAGGCGAGGCCGAGCAGGGCCGCGGCGGCGTCGACCAGGGAATCGTAGGCCTTCGCCTGGGGGTCGCTCAGGAAGGCCACCCGGAGAAGCATCCCGTCGCCGGGCACCGCGGCCTCGCGCCAGGTCGAGGCAGCCGCCGGCGGCGGTTCGCCGGCCTGGAACACGATGCCGCCCCCGGGAGCGGTGATCTCGACCGCGGAGCAGGGTAGGGCTTCCGCCAGGGCGG